>ENA-OREM01000245-OREM01000245.1-marine-metagenome-genome-assembly--contig:-NODE-245-length-43769-cov-6.418337_pt1 | contig 43769 bp, 39 predicted proteins | sample MGYA00248623_ERZ508561 | MGnify/ENA primary metagenome ERZ508561 (study PRJEB26227, sample SAMN06264494) | marine metagenome | isolation source: Columbia River Estuary | place: USA:Columbia River Estuary...
AAGAATTAGTGGTTCCAGTGTTAATGCTGTTTGGACACGAATAATTTGTGACATAAACGTTAAATCTGAAATTGTAATCAAAGATGCAACTGCAGTTAATTTCAGAAGTTCTATTACTAAATTTCCAAATGACGGAATCATAACAGGAATTGCTTGGGGTATAAGAACGTATCTATAAAGTTGAAAATTTGTATAATTTAATGCCTTAGCAGCCTCACGTTGTTCTCGTCCTACGGATTGAACTGATGCCCTTACTACCTCAGAACCATATGCTCCTAAATTAAAACCACAAGCTACTATGCCTGCCATTAATGCTGGAAGAAAGACCCCTAAAAGTGGCAATACAAAATACATAAAGAACATTTGAACAATTGCTGATGTTCCACGAAAAAACTCAAGATAAATAGTTGCTATCGCTCGCACTACCCAGTGACGCGATAATCGCGCAAGACCAACTGTAAAAGAAATAATTAAGGCCACAACACCACTCGCTAAAGTAAGTTTAATTGTCGTCAAAGTTCCATCTATGATGATGGGCCAAAATATAAAAACTTCATTCATATTAAAAAAATGCTTTCACTGTTAAAACGCCCAGGCTTAACCTGGGCGTTAAAAATTTAATTGCCTGGGCAAAAATCATCGCGTTTTACTGCTAAAGTTGCAGCCGCAGAAAATCCATAAGGCTCAATAATCTTAGCAAATTCACCACTGTCTTTTAATTCTTTAAGCGCTGCATCATATGCATCACGAAATGCTGTATCATTTGCATTAAATGCGGCACCAGCACAGCCCATTGGAACACCAGTTACTGGCATAACAAGCTCTAAATTTGGATCATTTGTTTTTCTCAATAGATCCTGCGTGCCTAAACCAGAAAGAGCGAATACATTTACCCTACCTTGTTGTAGCATTTTAATGCCGCTTGGTGGATCAGTAAAAACTTTTATTTGAGATGGTTGAACACCACGCTCAAGTGCATAAGCTTCTTCTGCACAACCTGCACAAGTAGTCATTGTTGCATCTGGATTTGCTGCAATATCTTCATAAGTCATGATATTTAATGGATTACCCACTGCTACAGCAAATGCTTCAGCTCCACACAAATCTGGTTCAGAATAGATAATTGACTCACAGCGTTTTGGCTTAATATAAAGCCCTGATGTGGCCATATCTACTCGGCGTGCTTGCAAAGCAGGTATCATAGCACCATACATAATTACTTTTGCGTCGATTTCTGGAACACCTAGCTTGGCCATTACTGCACGTGCAACATCAGGTGCAGCACCCGTGACGTATCCGTCCGCTTTAATATCACTATATGGAGGTTCATTTGCCACAGCTACTGTTGCATAACCCTTTTTGCGAAGATCATCCAATGTATCTGCGCTGGCTGCAAAAGCAGCACTTAATGCAATCAAACCTAATCCTAATTTGGCTACAGGACCATTTATTTTAATTTTCATTGTAATTTCCCTTTTTATTTAAGTTATATTCGGCTTCTTTTTGGCCTCTATTATTTATCATCTAAAGTTTTCAAATATTTCTAAGTTAACCCTGTGATATATTTCTTTAAAAACCCTCTAGTACGGGGCTCTTTTGGATTGGTGAAAATACCTTCAGGCAATCCTTGTTCAACAATTTGCCCTTTATCAAAGAACAAAACTCTATCAGCAAATTCACGTGCAAAGTTCATCTCATGAGTTACAGTCAGCATTGTGGTATCAGTGGTTGTTGCAATTTTTTTGAGTACTGAGAGTACTTCATCAACTAATTCGGGATCTAACGCTGATGTAACTTCATCAAACAGCATTATTTTTGGATCCATAGCCAACGCACGAGCAATAGCAACACGCTGTTGCTGACCACCAGATAGTTGATGAGGGTAATGATCCTTTTTATCTTCCAATCCAACCAAATCCATTAGATTAGCTGCCTTTTCGCGTGCCTCTTCTTTAGTAACCTTGCGCACCAAAATCTGCGGTTGTTCAATATTTGATAATGCCGTCAAATGTGGAAAAAGATTAAACTGCTGGAAAACCATTCCAATAATTTGGCGCATTTTTTGCAAATGCGCTTCACTCGCTGGAACAAGAGTTTCATTTACTTTCTCATGCCAAAGTGGCTTTCCTTCAACAGTGATTAAACCACTTTCTATAGTCTCTAAAGTCATTAGAATTCGAAGAATTGTAGTTTTACCTGAGCCACTTGGACCAATTAAGGCAAGCTTCTCTCCTGCTCCAACCTCTAGATTCAAGCCATCTAAAACTTTTAGTGAACCAAAATATTTAGATACGTCTTTAAATTCTATAATATTTTTCATATTTTCAAATTAAGCGTTTGGAAGGTCAAAACGATAAAACTCCGATAGATTACTTTTCATCATGTTAGCGCTGATTAATGATTTAATAATCGCAAAAAATATATAATAATGAAAAATATGCATACTTTATTGTATTTATTTGATCTTTAGAGGTCACAGATAATTTACACGTTATATTTAATTAAGAATGAAAATTTTGCCGTCTAGTTTAATACTTTATAAACATTAAAAAATTAGTTTATATTATGGCATTCATTTATATTATAAAAAAGATGGCATGATCTCATCACTTGTAACAACGGTAATCTTTATCTCAAAATTAAGATTAGATTTTTTTAAAAAAACAAATAGCAGCACCAAAAGTTGTCAAGAAACCAGCTAAAGGCAAGATCGTAACAGCGTATTTTTTTGGCATATAGTTTTCCTTGAATTCAATACCTTGTGAAGTAAATTCAAAGTGCCACATTTCCCAATATTTACCACGCATGCCCTCAACCAACTCAAATCCATAAATAATCAAAACAATTCCAATCAATATAATCATGAGCTTCCAGAACTGACGTATATATAGTGCCAACCTAGTTGGTAACTTTTCATAAATTAAGTTCAAGGCAATATGTTCATTATCCCTTGCGGTTAATGATAGCGCTATAAACATTAACCAAATATTACTTAAAACAGTTAGCAAATCACCCCAAACTGGAGGATTTGCGAATACATACCTCATAACAACATTATAGATTGTGAACCCAACCATCAAAGCTAGAAACAACGAACACATTGCTTCTAAAATACGATGAACCAAACGATCAAAATTATTTAATATTTTCAACATAGCGTTCAATCAACCCATCATTTGTGGAAGAAACATCGTCAATTCTGGAATAACAATGATAAAAAATAAAAGTAAAAATAAACCAACTAGATATGGAATTAATGCAACAGCAACCTCTTCTAGTCGCACTTTTGCAATGGTAGCGGAAGTAAAAAATGCGACACCAACCGGTGGCGTTACAGAACCTATCAAGAATCCAACAATGACTACGACAGCTGCCTGGACCTCTGGAAATCCTGCCTTAGCCATAACATCAACTAAGACTGGACCCACGATTATTATATTTACGGCAGAGTCCATAACCGTTCCAAGAAGAAAAATAAAAAGGATAAGTGCAAGTATGAAAATAATAGGGGAGCCCGTGAGGCTAAGTAGCCAATTTTCAAGATCGCTTATTGCACCTAGTGATGTAAGCAGCCAACTAAATGGTCCAGATGCAGCAATAATGATAAAAACCATCGCTGAATTACGAAATGCCCGTCGGAAAGCGCCAGAACATTCCTTCCATTTAATCGTCCTATAAACAAACACACCTGTAAATAGTGCGACCACTGCTGTAATTGCACCAGCTTCTACAACTGATGCAATACCACCCATAACGGAACCTACTAAAACCACCGGGATAAGCAAAGCAAAGGAGGATCGATATAATTCTTTCCCAGCTCTTCGTGCTGAAAAGCGCTCATCACTTCTTTCAAAATTATATTTTACTGCAAAGAAATGGTTGATTAGCATTATCACAGCGCCAATTAGCAGACCAGGAATAATACCAGCTGCAAATAATGCAGCGACAGAAATCTCAGTAGCATTAGCAAGGACAATCATCATTATACTAGGTGGAATGATGCCGCCAATTGTGGAGCTAACTCCTGTAACAGCAGCCGAAAAAGCAGGAGGATATCCAGCTTTTTTCATAGCGGGTAATACTAACGCACCAACTGTAGCTGTATCAGCGACAACGGATCCATTCATCCCTGCAAAAAACATACTTACAAGCACATTTACTTGAGCCAAACCACCACGCATTCGGCCAATCAATGCCCTACTTAATGCAACCAACCGATCTGTAATCGTAGCACTTGTCATTAACTCCCCAGTCAACATAAAAAAGGCAATTGCAGTTAATGGAACAGAGTCAATTGCGTTAAACATTTGGCTAGGGATTAAGACGAGAGGCACTGCGTCAGTTATCAAAATATAAAAGAAAGGTATTAAAATTAAAGTAAATCCAATGGGAGCACCACAAAGGATAAAAAACAGCAACAATACAAGTAGAAATATACTTACCATGAAAACTCACATATATGAAAATTAAATTGATGAAAAGATCACCTAGTACTGTGTAATAGCCTAAATGATCTTTTCATATTATTCTGGATAACTAATTACAGTGCACCAGCTTCTTCTAGCTGAGCAACAAAACTATCCATTCCTTGCTCCAAAAGTACTCTTCTAGCAACATCTGGTTCAAAAGTACCTTTTGCATCTAACCAAGCACCAATCGCCCCTGCTCTCCATTGTGTTAACTCAGCTTCTGTGGGTACGTACCATTCATTCGCAGATGCTTTGATGATATCTTCTCCATTTTTGATCCAAGCATTGTCTAGCTCGTTAACTTTTTCTCCATAAGCGTCGGCAGCTTGATGTAACCATTCACGCTGTTGATCAGTCATTGCATTATACTGATTTGAATCCATGGCTAAAATATTTCCAGACCACATTCCACCAATTTCCGTGAAATATTTTGCAACTTCATGCAACTTAGCAACTTCCTGCCATGGACTAGCAACATACTGTCCCTCAACTACACCTGACTGAAGACCTTGATATAATTGACTCCAATCATAGGGAGTCGGAACTGCACCCCAGTTTTTGACAAGCATAAATTCAACAGGACTCTTCGTAGTTCGCCACTTCAAACCTTTCATGTCATCAGGAACTCGGACTGACTTCGTTGCATTTCCAAGCTGCCTAAATCCACCACTCGAGTATACAGAAAGGCAAATATGTCCAGCATTCTCAAGCGCAAGTTTGCACTGTCTTTCTGCCAACCAATCATTTGATATTCGCTTTGCATCTTCGAGTGATTTAAAAATGAAAGGCAAGTCAAAAATTGCTAACTCTGATCCAAAATTACCATAGTTTGCTGTAGAACTAGTCCACAAAGCAATGAGACCCTGATTAGCCTGTTCACCACATTTCTGTTCTGCACAGAGTGTTTTTTGATAGTATGGTTCTATAGTAACCTCTCCACCAGACGCTTTTTCCATGGCTGGTATTAATGCCTGGTCTATAGCGTCACCAATAGGCATTCCGAGCCTACCTGTAGTCCCAAGTTTAAGTGTCAAATCTGCAGCAGCGCTCTGCGCAGAAAAAGTAGTTATAGACGCTATGACGAGCGCCTTGAAAATGTGTTTTGTACTCATGAATTCGATCCCTCATCAATTAAATTTCATGATTGCATCATTCATCGCAACCCTTGCCAAAGAAAGAGACAGATGCTTAGAATGAAAAGGACAGATGGTTTTGCTAGAGACATGAGGTTTTGCAGTCGATTAAAAGTAAGACAGAAAAATTGCCCGCTCAAATACAATTGCAGTTTTTTATTATATATGAAGGAGGCCAATTTGGGTTCAACAACGCCACGTTTTTTGAAACTTCCTGAGGCTTCAAATCTAAGCCTTAGGGATCAAATCTGTGAAGTAATTAGCTCAGCAATAATCTCCAAATCATTAGCTCATGATCGTCCACTACCATCATGCCGTGATTTGGCTAATCAGTTTAAAGTATCAAGAAATACTGTATTTGCAGCCTATAACAAATTGATTGACCTCGACTTTCTTGTTTCTCGAAACAGGTCAGGCTATTTTATCAATCCACAAATGGCTAACTTAACTAACCTACAAAATAAACGAAGCGCTGCTGCTCAAGATGAAATACCTTGCATAGTAAGCTTTCCACCAACCGAACTCAGTCCTGTAGTTAATCCATTGGATTGGAATTCTTATCCTTATCCGTTTATCTACAACCAAATCGATCCAGATCTTTTTCCAGTGGGCAGTTGGCGTGAATGCACCAGGCAGGCTTTAGGAAGGACGAAAACTCCAATCTGGGCAAGTGACTCGGTAGAAAGTGATAGTCCCCAATTAATCCAACAACTTCGACAACGTTTATTAAATACGCGGAGTATATATGCAGAAGAAGATGAAATACTGATCACATTGGGATCACAAAACGCTCTCTTTATTCTTGGTACTATTTTTTCTAAATTTGGGAAACCTATTGCACTCGAAGATCCAGGATTTTTTGGTGCACGCAATGATTTTCGCATGTCAGGGAGTGAACTTATTGGTGTACCAATAGATGGTGATGGCATTATCCCATCTGAAATTCCAAATAAATGCCAATTGCTTTTCACCACACCAAGCCATCAGTTCCCAACGATGGTTACCATGAGCCAATCACGTCGGAAAGAATTATTAAAAGCTGCAGTCGACAAAGATTTTCTTATCATTGAAGACGATTATGAAGCTGAAATGAATTACTTTTCGCAATCTTCCCATTCAATGATGTCCATGGATACAACTGGACGTGTGATTTATGTTGGTAGCCTGTCAAAAACACTCTCACCCGGCATTCGATTAGGCTTCATTGTTGCGCATAGAGATATTATCCGCGAGGCTCGAATTGCACGTGGGGTAATGATGCGACACCCCCCTACTATAGTCCAAGAAATTGTCGCATTATTCTTTCAACTTGGTCACTACGATGCTCACCTTAACAATATTGAGAGGCGTTACCAGAAACGATGGCAAGCAATGGATATTGCCTTAGGTAAACACTTGAATATGCTAAAGCGCACAAAATCCAAAGGTGGAACTTCATTTTGGCTAACAGGTCCAGAAGGATTTGATGCATCTATCCTAGCTAGTCGTTTGAGAGCCAAAGGCGTCTTAATTGATCGCGGTCAAGACTACTACTTAAACTATAATGAAAAGCGAAACTTTCGTCTTGGGTTTGCCTATGTTCCCGTTTCCAAACTAGAAGATGGAGTTAAAATTATCGCAGAGGAAGTTCGGGCAATGTTATGAGTGCACAAAATTACTATAATTACATCTGTCCCTTCGAAATGCACAACCTGTCTCTATCCAACCTCGCAAAATCTCAGCTATTTTGATTTAAAAACTTCTTTACTGAAAACCAAAACTAGGAATTGAAGACTTGACAGACCGTATTGAAGACAACCCAGAAATAAAGCCATTCCAGTTTTTAGTCTCTAAAGAAAACCTGGAAAATATTATGCACCGAGTTGCACATTTTCCCTGGCATGAAATGCCCGATGATGGTGGGTGGGACTATGGTACCAATTTTGATTATTTAAAAGAGCTATGTGCATATTGGGTCAATGAGTTTGATTGGTCTGCCCAAGAGGCTAGAATTAATTCTTTTTCTAATTTTAAGGCAAAGGTTGATGGAATCGATATGCATTTCATTTTTGAAAAAGGAAGTGGTAAAAATCCAACTCCTCTTTTAATCAGCCATGGCTGGCCAGGATCGGTATCTGAGTTTTATGATCTAATCGAGCCCCTTGCTCACCCCGAAAGATTTGGTGGCAATGTTGAAGATGCATTTACTGTGATTGTGCCCTCACTGCCTGGATTTGGATTTTCTGGAAGACCACCACGTCCTTATGGACCTCGCAAGATGGCTTCAGTTTTGAACACATTAATGACAGATACTTTGGGATATGATAAATACCTCGCTCAAGGTGGTGACTGGGGCGGGGCAATCTGTTCATGGTTAGGCTACGACCATGCAAAAGCGTGCACAGGTATTCACATTAATGTATTAACAATGCGTCACCCTGATGGGCCTCAAACAGTTGAGGAAAAAGCTTGGGAAGCTCAGTTTGATAATGATCAAATTATGCAGAATGGATATCGCACCCAACAGGCAACCCGCCCTCAAACTTTAAGTTATGCAATGGTTGATAGTCCCGTGGGACTTGCAGCATGGTTAATTGAAAAGTTTCATGATTGGGCAGATGTAAAAACTGGGTGTATTGAAAATGCCTTTTCAAAAGATGAATTACTCACAAATATTATGATTTATATCACCACACGCACATTCAATTCTGCATCTTGGATTTACTATGGTCGGCGTGAAGAAGGTGGTCGAATTTTATCAGAAGAAGGTCATAGGGTTGAAGTACCCACAGGTTGTGCCGTCTTCCCAGCAGAAATGTTAAATTGGCCACCCCGATCATATGCAGAAAGAATTTACAATATTCAACACTGGACGGAAATGCCTCGTGGAGGCCATTTTGCCGCAATGGAAGAGCCACAGATGCTGTTGAATGATATACGTAAATTTGCACAAACTTTACGTAATAAAAATTCTACAAACACATCTAAAAAACTTGAAAAACATTTATAATCGATGGAGAAAAAATGACACTTACGCATGCTGAATATAAAACCATTGCAAACAATATTCGTCCAAATGGACAAGCTTTTATTGATGGTAAATTTTGCGATGCCGCTGATGGTACAAAATTTGAAACCACTAACCCAGCCACGGGCCAAATCTTAGCCAATGTAGCCCATTGCAAAGCAGCTGATGTCGATCGTGCCGTAGCTGCAGCACGTCGTGTATTTAATGATGGAACATGGAGTCGTGCAGAACCTGAAGAACGTAAAGAAGTGCTTTTAAAGGTTGCTGCTTTAGTTCGCGAGCATACACATGAACTAGCAGTTCTTGAAAGTTTAGATACAGGTAAAACAATAAATGACTGCATGGACGAAATTGGTGGTGAGGTCGTAAACTTCTTTCAGTGGTACGCTGAATTAGCAGATAAAAGTTTTGGTAAAATCGCTCCAACTGGCCCAAGTGCTTTAGCTTTGATTGTAAAAGAGCCAGCTGGTGTAGCGGGAGCTGTTTTACCTTGGAATTTTCCACTCGTAATGGCGGCTTGGAAAATAGCACCTTCACTTGCTGTTGGTTGCTCTGCTGTCATTAAACCAGCCGAACAAACACCTTTAAGTACAATCCGGTTGGCTGAACTTATGCAAGAAGCCGGAGTGCCTGATGGTGTTATTAATATCCTTCCTGGCTACGGTGAAACCGCAGGTAAGGCTATTGGCATGCATAATGATATAGATACTGTTTCCTTTACCGGTTCCAGCGAAGTTGGCCGAATGTTTATGCGCTATTCTGGAGATAGTAATTTAAAAGGTGTCGGTTTAGAAATGGGTGGGAAAAGCCCATTTATAGTACTTGAAGATGCTATATTGGATGATGAACTTATCGAACATGCTGCAATGTCAGCATTTTGGAATGGTGGACAGAACTGTTCAGCTAATATGCGTCAGTTGATCGCTGCGCCGCTTGTTGATGAATTCACTAGACGAATTATTGAGCGTGTGAAAGCTTTCAAACTTGGTGATCCATTGGATCCAGCCACTGATATTGGATCAATGATCACAAAAGATCATAAAGAAATGGTAATGAGTTACATTCAATCAGGACTTGCTGAAGGTGCTGGAATGTTAATGGGTGGAGAAAGTGATTTCCCTGGGCACTTTATTAAACCTACAGTCTTTGAGAATGTTACCCCTGAGATGAAAATCGCAAAAGAAGAAATCTTTGGTCCAGTATTAGGTATCATTTCAGTTGCAAATGCCGACGAAGCTCTGAGAATAGCCAGTGATACAGATTATGGGTTACATGCTACTGTGTTCACACAAAACATTGATCAAGCTCTACACATGGCCCGATCGTTACCCTGTGGAACGGTTTCTGTTAATGGATTTTCTGAAGGTGACATCAAAACACCATTTGGAGGGTATAAACAATCTGGCTCACTTGCTCGAGATAATGGGACTGAGGCAATTGAGCAATATTTACAGACAAAAACAATTTGGGTACAAACTAAAAATACTTAATTTGATCAAAAAAACAAAGTAGTTAACACTTAATCTTTCTTCACGCTCTATAGATTAGTCGCAGAGCGTGAAGCAGAAATTCGTTATTAGATTTACAAAATCTGAACTTATATAAATATCATCACTCTAACCCATTGATGCGTGAAATTTGTTTAGCACCTGGCGTTTATACCCGCTCTTGCATTTTGCTAAAAGAACTGTTCAGATTTAGTTATGAACGATAACAAACCTAATCTTGATTTAGCCTATGCTCTTGAGACAGTTCAAGATAACCGTGAACTTTACGCATCCTGGGCCTGTGACTATGATAAAGATTTTGCATCTGCCATGGATTATATTTTGCCCAATCAAGTAGCACAAATATTTTTAAATATGGGAGGCACTGGACCAGTACTGGATGTGGGGGCTGGCACAGGCTTAGGCGGTCAGGCCCTTGCAAAACTTGGCATAAATCCAATTGATGCACTAGATCTGTCGGATGAAATGTTAGAAGTCGCTGCGAAAAAGAAAATTTACCGAAGTCTTTTTACCTCAGATATTACCCAACGAATAGAAACTAGTAACTATCTTTATCAAGGGGTTATTTCATCCGGAACATTTACACATGGTCATGTAGGTCCAAACGCTATTGATAACTTACTATCAGTGGCAAGTACGGGTGCTTTGTTTGCTCTTTCAATAAACAAAAAACATTGGTTTGAAAAAGGATTTGCAAAGAAATTTGAAGCTCTAAGCAGTCGTATTGAAAAGCTTATTCTTCATGATGTTGAAATATACGGTAAGAATTCAAAAGGAGAGCATTCTGACGATCTTGGTGTCGTTGCAACTTTTTGCAAGGTATAGATAAAGTGTTTATTATCCAATTATTCTGCACTTAAAATTACTCCTACTTTAATAAATAATTTCTATAAATGAGAATATAATGACACACCTTTGGATACGAGCCGAAGAGCGCCCAAACGAGAAACGAGTAGGAGTTACACCTAATGGAGTGAAATCCCTGCTCCAAGCTGGTTTTGATGTGACCATTGAACGTGATTCAACACGTGCAATCAGTATTGAATCCTATTCTGGAGCACAAGTTGCTGGCACAGGTGATTGGAGGTCAGCACCTAAAGAAGCAATTATTATTGGGCTCAAGGAATTACCCGAAGAAATAACACCATTGCATCATCGCCATATAATGTTTGGTCATGCCTTTAAAGATCAACCAGATGGGCAAAAGCTATTGGAAAGATTTCAGGCAGGCGGTGGTACTCTATATGATCTTGAGTATCTGACGGATGACACAGGCCGCAGGGTAGCAGCCTTTGGATACTGGGCAGGATATGCTGGTGCAGCAGTTGCAATAAAAAGTTGGGCCGCAGCACAAAAGGGTAATATCTGTCAGCCATTACAAACTTTTGCTTCGGCAAAAGATCTCAACGCCGATGTGGCATCAGATCTTGGAAAGAAAAATCCTAGCGTCATAATAATTGGTGCAAACGGCCGCGTCGGAAGTGGTGCACAAGATTTTTGTGCAGCATTGGGTGCATCAGTGACATGTTGGGACATTGAGGAAACTGCTCATGGGGGGCCATTTCCTGAAATACTAGATCATGATATTTTTCTAAATTGTATTTTAGCTAATAAAAACACACCGGTCTTTGTCCCTAAGAAAGCAAAAATAGGTCCTCGGAAGCTCATGGTAATTGGCGATATTGCTTGTGATCCTGGAAGTTTTTATTCCCCAATCAAAGTCTATGATTGTGCAACAAGTTGGGAAAAACCTGCTTTACGGGTTCATAAAGATAAGATTTTAGATATTACCGCTATTGATAATTTGCCCTCACTTCTTCCCAGAGAAAGCTCTGAAGATTTCGCAGCTCAGCTATTGCCACACCTCATGATGCTTCAAGAGATTGAAAAAGGTGTATGGGGCAAGGCCTGTGCAATATTTAACGAATACATATCAAGAACCAATGCGGCTAAAAGCCAGTCTTAATTTTTAAAGATACGTAATAAATTTATTTGCACAATAATCTCTTACGAGAAATATCATATACCCATATGCATTTGAATTTGTGTGGAAATATAATCAAAAGATTTTTTGATTTCTGTTAATGGGTTTAAAAGATTATGGATTTCTGGTGAAAAGCATTCAAATGAAATTGGGCCTATGTACCCTGCCCCAAGAAGTGCACCGATCTGTTCAACATTGCCGATACGGTCCTTAGTATCAACTAAAACACGGTGCTCATCTTCCATATGCATAAAACCTAAGTTATGATCAGAAACACCAGAAATGTGAACTATGCCAGTCATCTCAGGATAGATCGGCCCCCCATCTGCAAGCGTGTGGTGGAAAGTATCATGTACGATGCGCAAATGTTCATTCCCACCAATCGAAGTAATCATTTCAACGATTTCAGTTTTCGAACGTAAAGACGATCGTTGAAATCCGAGCGGTTCAACAAGGCCAACCATATCAGCATCTTTAAGTAAGAGTAATACGCCTTCAAGCGCAGACAATAAATTTGATCGACGCTTACCTGTCTCAAAAACTTGGCCATTGTTTAGTGGTATAAGACTTATTGTTTCTGCTCCTGAATCTTTGGCAATTTCTATTAACGACTTAACGGCATCTTCACGATGGCGCGACCAATCATTGAAAGGGTAGACTTGACTCAAACCAAAGATACGAAGTCCCTTATCTGAAGCAATACGCCCCGCCTCTCTGGGCTCAATGTCATCAAACAATGTTCGATTAATATCATTGCGCACTTCCACCCCTGAACACCCTAAATCTGATGCAAGATCAAGAAACTTCATATAATCAAGATTAGGAACAGTCATATGATTTAACGCTGTTTGCATGTTACCCTCATAGCGATCAAAATTCTTAAGAAATTACTAAAATAATAATCTATTTTGGAGCATCATAGAAGACATAATCTAAGCCAGTAACTTGTTAGCTTCAAATCTGATAATTTATATAAATTAGGGGCTTTGAAGATCTTCAAAGCCCCTAAGTAATTAGCCAAACATGTCTGCAGTTATACCTGCGTACCATCCTTCAGATTCTTCATAAGTGGCTTTTCGCAATTCAGCACTTTCATTAGTTGCTGAAATAAACCCATCGACCTTTGCAATCTTCTCAGCAGTTGCCTTGTATGTTGCTCCAACTTTTATGCCGTCATTTTCATGAACCAATGACCAGCAAGTATTTGAGAACTTTGCAGGGAATACTTTAGAACCCGTTAATGAACCCCGTACCGCATTTGCACAAACCTTTGCCTGACTGTTTGCGGAGAAACCAGATTTAGGCATATCGCCCTGTTGAGAGGCGTCTCCTAATACATAGATATCAGCATTTGCTTTCGTCGACATATCAGATGCATTTACTGGTGCAAAATTACCTTCAGTAACGCCAGCTAATTCTGCAATACGTCCAGCTTTCATTGCGGGAATAACATTACAAACATCAACTTTAACGGTTTCACCATCGATGCTAACTGTCATTTCATTTGGATCAACAGATACATTTCCTCCACCAAAATCACTACTAATCCATTCGATCATACCATCATAATGCTTCGCCCAACCTTCTTGGAACAATCCCTGTTTAGAAAATTTCGGCTTGGGGTCTGCAACAATAATCTTAGCTGTGGGGTTATTAGATTTTAGATAGTGTGCTACCATCGAAACCCGCTCATAAGGCCCTGGAGGGCAGCGGTAAGGATTTGGTGGTGCAACCATTGCATAAGTTCCACCCTGTGGCATTGATGCTATTTGAGCTTTGAGCAATTCAGTTTGAGATCCCCCTTTATAGGCATGGGGCATTGCATTTTGCGATGACAAATTCCAACCCTCAACAGCACCATCTATAAAATCAATGCCTGGTGATAAGATTAATTTGTCATATGGCACCGAACTACCACTAGCTAATGAAACAGTCTTGGAATCGCGGTCTACACCGACAGCCCAATCATGAACAACATTTACGCCCCCAGCGGCAATTTTACCATATGAATGACCAAGATCATCGATAGATTTAACACCACCTAAATATAAATTAGAGAAAAAGCACGTGTAATACATGCGAGATGGCTCTACTAACGTGACATCAATTTTACCTTTACTATCCTTAGCTATATAGCGGGCAGCCGTGGCACCGCCAGCACCACCTCCAATAACAACAACTCTAGGCTTAGCATGACCATCAGCAAATACAGTTGGTGCAGCCAAAGTGGATGCAGCTATAACACTATTACCCATAAAAATTCGTCTATTTATTTTCATATTTCCTTCTCCCTAAGTTTGGCCTCTTAATTGAGGTCTTTAAAATATGCAGCAAGTGCTGCAATTTCTTCGTTAGTTAATCGTCCTGCCATCATTTGCATGACAGGATGTGGCCTTTGCTTTTTCTTGTAAGCATGCATCGCAATAACAAAATCTTCAGTTTGCCATGCATTAATTCCAGGAATTCCATCGTCTAAACCACTACTTTGGTGGCAAGTCATACATTCACTAGCTAAATATTCACCATATTCTGGGTCGCCTACAATTGATAAGATTGTTGGATCGACATTCTGGTTTTTATTTTTTGTAAAATTTTCTAAATCTTTTACTTTTGTAGCGTCTTTAGAAAATTCAGATAAGTATAATAACAGATTTTTCCTATCATCTTCTTTTCTCAGCCCACTAAAACTCATCCGGGTTTTCACAATTAATTTTTTTGGATTTTCAATGAATGAATTTAAAGTTTCATTGTTCCAGACCAAGCCCTCTTCACCAGCCTGAACCATACTCTTAGAGTATTTAACGCCAGGCAAACCACCTGCAGTGCGACCAAAAATATTATTTAGCTGGGGTCCCACGCGGTTTTTAGCGCCGTCACCAATTTGGTGGCAGTTTTGGCACTTTTTAAATAATTTTGCACCACTAGAAATGGAATAGGCACTTTCAGCATAAGCACTCCCATGAAAGAGTGTAACCAATAGTAATAAGACCAATTTGCAGTACAAATATATTCCTTTTCATGATGATTCGGACATAAAGCTATCATGAAAAGCGTAAAACAGCCTAATCGACTCAAATATATGAATTTATAAGAGCTAATTCTAATTCGTCACAGCATGAAATTTATGACTCACAAAGAGCCAGAGTTTAATACCTAAAAGGCTTCTCTAGCTCGTCTGATTGTGAGTATAAATTTGGGATAGTTTACAGCATTAAAATTGAAGCAGGGAAGGCTCTGAGCCCATCCTAATTTATTAATCAGACAAACTATATTTTTTAATCTGGTTTGTAACCACCTTTAATCCAAGACTTGATAAGCTGAGTAAACTCAGAACACTTATCTTGATAAAAAAAGTGCCCACAATCTTTAAATATAGTCAGACTGCTATTTGGCAATCGCGAATGTAACTGTTCTCCATTATCTGCTTTTAAAAACGCATCTTGCTCACCCCACAAAATATGAACAGGAATATTTATGTCATCTAAATGCGGATGTATGTCTTTACACCCAATGGGGTATCCTTTGAACCATTTCGTAACCTGCCCAATTCTGCCAGAATAAGAAGCTGCGTAATCACTCACCTCTTCTGCAGAGGGACTGTAATTCAAATAACCTAACTGGTTAGCACCAGCTATAAAAGCTGGTGCACCAGTCATTTTAAATACAAAACGCCAAAATCGTGAATGAATCATCTTTCTAACGAGACTTCCATCAGCAGATGGCAGAACACTTGGACCAGCACCTATTAAAATACTCTTGGCTTTATGATCTCGATGTAAAACATAATGTAGTGCGACGGGCATCCCAACATCTGGCGCTACAATATGAATATCAGACATATCAAGCTCTTTAATGAATTTTTGTAAAAAAGCACTTTGTGCTTTGAATGTCATATAGCTCATACCACCTTCACTTTTACCAAAACCAGGTAAATCCAATGCAACCATATTGGCGGTAGCAGACAATGCTGACCATGTTTTGTCATAACAAAGAATGCTCTGAGGCAATGGACTAAGAAATAAAACTGTTGGTCCATCTACATTGCCACCGGTCGCGTATCGGATTTTTACACCATCTAAGCTCATATACTTGGGTTTCATCATGAAATTTGCAGGATCATAATTGACCTTGCCAGCTCCCTTTGAACGTCTGGACCAAAGTTTATAAAATTCCGGTGTAATCATCATTAAGCTGGCGGCATTTAAACGTCCAAGAACGCCTATAGGATCTTTTTGCATAGTTTTTCTTTCAGGGCTGGTATCTACTTAATTTTTTCCGTAACTTAAGGTACGAAAATATGATGTCAAGAATAAATACCTATAGGTACGATAATGAGCCAAAACCAAACGCCACTTCGTGGTCGCCCAAAAAAACTTGATCGTAATTTAATATTACAATCTGCTTTGATGGAATATTGGACTAAGGGACCTTCAAATGTTTCTATTAATGATATCTGCAAATTAACTGGCGCATCTAAACCTGGAGTATACCGGGAATTTAGCAACGACGACGGATTGAAAAAAAGTGCTCTAGAAACTTATCAGACACTCGCAGTTCAACCTCTATTAGATATCCTTCATTCAGATAAGCCTGTTTCAGAAACTATAGATGCAGCTATCAGTTTTATCACGCAAGATCGCAAATCTATGGGTATCCCTAATGGTTGCTTATTAGTCATGATGACAGCACAATCTGAACAATTAGGCAGCTCTACTCTTGAAGAGCTTAACAGAATTAGAGCAAATCTCTTCACTGCATATTTCTCATGGGTAAAACGCGCCAAGTTAGAGGGTGGGTTTTCAGACCTTGAAACAAATGAAACAGCTCTCTATCTCGAAAATCAACATATCGGCGCAATGCGCATGCAAAGGGAAGGCATTTCAAATGAAACTATTGCAAATGTTTTAAATTTTGCTTTTAAAATGGCATTTTCCAAAAAGCCTAAGCCACTTTTAAATTAACAATTTCTAGTAATGTTCCGACATTCAATAACTTAAATTTATTGGGCAAGATTTCCACCTGAGTAGAAAAGCCAACCCAAACCACTTGCGAAAATAGCTATGCCTGCGATGCTGTGTAGGGCAATAGTTTGCATAAAACCATTGGGCCGCAGATATGCGTAAGCAAAAATAAAACTACCAATAAAAGTCATAAACCAAACAACAATATGCCAATACATGAGATGGCCAAATGAGAACAATAATGCATTAATAAAAATTGCTTGTCGCTGACTTGAGAAAAGGTAACCATACCGTTCAAAAAATAAAGCCCGGTATATTAATTCCTGGGGTATTACTAAAAAAATAGGATATAAAATTGCTATTGCAAACATGACATATGGTGCATTGATAATAATAAACCAAAAACGTTCTGGTAAAATTATCCAGCATATCAAACTAGCAAAGATAAACGTGATTACACCAAGGATAATTATTGGCTTAATCTTTATACTTCCAGTTAAACTTCTCCAAAAAAATCCTTTGGTAAAATATAATAATATTACACCAGCAAATGCACTCATAGACAACACTGGGTACAAAGCATTTGGAGGAAGAAAAATTGCTAAAACAAAAGGTATAAAAATAAAAAATAGAATTAACTCAGTAATATGAATTATTTTTGAAATTTTCACTTAAGCATCATTCCGTTTAGTATAGCCCAATAAAATCAGGTGTTTGTCATTCGCGTTTCATCACTGGTGTAACTTCTAGGTGACCCATCTCCAGAATTGGGTCAAATGCAGCATCTAATGCCTCAAAAGTATCTGCCTCACAAACGATAAACAAAGTATGTTCTAATCTGTTTGAATACTGTGCATGAACTTTCACACCATGGTTTCCAAGATTAGCTAAAGTTTCTTTAAAAAGCGGGCCTTTCTCAGGGTCATGTGTTTGGCAAGTTGAATAATCATGTGAAGACTGAATCATAAATAACATTATTTGTTCCTTTTCATTAATATGCTTTAGTAACAAATTGAGCTTAATAATGGAAGGCATTCAGCTAGTGCAGACGCAAAGATAAGTATATATTTCCTTTTTCACCAATCAGAATTTCACCAAAAACGTAAAATTATCTATTGATTTTCTATGGAGCAAATTAGATCAAGTAGATAAAATTAGTTTATTAGTAGTATAATCAAATAAACTTTTTGATCACTTCAGATATCTCCCTTTTGCCTTACCACGATAAAAATCTGCGGCTAAGTCTGGGACATCTGCATCATCATAAACACCCAGCATTATTCCAACGTCGCTGTCCATTTCAAACTTTTTATGAATGCTTTTATCTTCAATAGTAGTACGTTGAGCCATACGGCGACCCCATTGTGCCAAACGTTGATACATCATTTCAATGATGTCTTTATGTGTGCTTTGTCCACCCAAATCGTTTAATTCATTTGGATCGTTTTCCAAATCAAATAACATCGGACGGAATCCACCTTCAGCGTGCATAAATTTCCAGCGTTTGTCCGCCACCATAAATAGGCGTGCATCTCTGATGCTAACACCTAATGTCTTCGCCATTTGCTGCTGTGAATAATCATATTCTGAGACAACGAATTCACGCGGTTGCTCAACAACCTGCCCATGAATAATTGGCCACAGGGATTTTCCTTCAAGTATATGATCAGGCACTTCGCCCGATGCATGTTCAACAAAGCTGGCTGTTAAATCGATTGCCTCAACCAGTGCATTGCTAACTGTACCGCGTGTTGCATCTGCTTCGCTGGAGGGATCATAAACGACCAGAGGAACCTTGACTGATGGTGCATGGAAAAGATCCTTTTCACCAAGCCAATGATCACCCAAATAATCGCCATGATCAGAGGTAAGCACGATAATCGTATTTTCCATTTGGCCACTGTCTTCAAGGTATTTAAACAACCGACCCATCTGATCATCACATTGTTTGATTAAGCCCATGTAGGCGGGAATTACAGTTTCGCGCACTTCATCGCGCGAAAAGCTCTGACCAATCGCATTTTCCATGAATGCTTTATAAACGGGGTGTGGATCATCACGTTCACCCTCTGCACGAATGGCATCAGGCACATCTGCTGCCGTATACATATCGTTATAAGGCGCAGGAACAATGTAAGGCCAATGTGGTTTAATATAACTTAGGTGGCACAGCCATGGCTTATCATCTTGTGCATCAATAAATTTCATGGCTTCCGACGTTAGCCACGGCGTTTCACTGTCTTCCTCACGAATATTTGCAGCAGTTCCTGCATATTTCATGAACCAGCCAGAAGTCATCTGATCATCTTCATCCACTCCAGCGTTTGCAAAATCTGCCCAAGGATTTTCGCCTTCATAACCCTGTGACTTTAAGAAAGTATTATATGGCGATACTTTGTCATCATAAAATCCATCTGGCCCATAAGCCCACAATCCATCATCTCGCAACCAAACGTCAAATCCTGCCTCTGAAACTCGTGCACCAATGACACTGTCGGGAGCAAGCCCTAAGCGTTTCATACCATCAGCGTCCACCTTCATGTGTGTCTTACCAATCAGCCAGCAATCCATTCCAGCCTTACGCAAGTGGTCACCTAAAGTCAGCTCTCCAACTTTAAGTGGTACATTATTCCATGCTGCTCCGTGCGAACTAACATACCTTCCGGTATACGTAGACATACGCGATGCACCACATACTGGAGACTGCACATAACAGTTCGAAAACCTAACCCCCATTGATGCCAAGCGATCTATATTTGGCGTTTCAAGCGTTTTGTGGCCTGCACAAGAAAGATAATCAAAGCGCAATTGGTCAAACATAATAAATAAGATGTTCTTGGTCATATCTTTATTATAAATTCTAATAATTATAGTTTGTCCAGCTTGATCTGTTATTTCATTGTGGGTAGAGCTACTAGTGTAAAATTTTGTTGATACATACTACCAACTATTTATTAAAAATTAGGCTTCGCTGCGTGGGTTAATAACGCATTGGACGGCTATCTTTTTATCAACTTTTACTTCAATATAATCCCCTGGCTGAACTCTATGCAAACCCAGTGCTGTTCCTCCCAATATGATATTACTTTCTGTTGTTTTTAAACCATGATTGCCCAAATGATTTTCAAGCCAATTTAATGAAGATTTTGGGCCACCTTCCATTGGCCACAATTCACCAGAATCTATTACTGAACCATTAATTTCTAAAGAAAGAAGAGATGTTTTATCATATATTTCAGGTAAAGTTCGCCAAATTTTATTTGATAAAACTATACCCCTATTGAGACCATTGTTTGCAATTAATTCAGACAATGATTTCTTTGGTGCACGGAAAATAAAATTATGTAGTTCAATTATTGGAAAGACTGAAACTATATTACCATTTTCCCCTACTTCGATTGCCATCTCTGCTTCAACAGCCAGATTTAAGAAATGATCAGAGTTCAATTTTACACCACTTTCATGTATCTCTGTATCAAACAAAGTTCCGCGAATAGGCCCCTGCATACCAAAAAGTTTTGTTGTTCCTGGGCCTGTGCATCCTACTTTATAACCTATTACTTTTTCACCTGCCTCCAACCTTAAGCTGACTACTGCATCTTGAACAGCGTAGGCTTCTTCAATTGTCAGGGCAAAATTTTCTTCACCAAAACAAGTGCCAGGATTTACATGCTTGTAATCTATTAGCTGTCGGCGAGCTAATTCGTCTAAATTGTATATCATTTTTCTATCAATATTATTTTGTACAGCGATGATTTACTCATTTTGAACTCTCAGCTTCCTAAATGCAACATGTAGACGCGAGCTTAAGCCCCTTTTAAAGGTTTAATTCACTCAATCTCATATCATGTTACAAAAATCACAACCCACAATCAGTGCGTTCAACGCGGCCTATATCGAGGAACAGAAACTAAAGTGTGCCTGTAAAGGTGGTGAATGCAAAGTTTCATTGGTTTAGTATCGCTTTTGGAGAATTGAATGATGATAAGTATGGTGATTTGATGCTCTCAAAGTTGTAATAAAAAAACGTTTGACTCTCCACTAACTGGAAGGTTTAGACATTAAAAAACAACTATAGGATCAGCACATTTCATGAAATTTGTTATCGCAATTGCAGCCGTTCTGGTTGCGGGTGGCATTGGCTACACGATGTGGCCCTCACCCCCCCAAACAAACACGACTGACAATGCTATCAGCATGGAAGGCAGACTCCTTGCCAATGTTATTTTGCCCAAAACACTGTCTCAGAACGCTCAAAGCGGGAAGCGCGGCTTTGAAGCTAAATGCGCCGCATGCCATGGAGTGAATGCAGCTGGTCAAGATGGCGTAGCGCCACCTCTTGTGCACAAGATTTACGAACCTAGCCATCACGGAGATGAAAGCTTTCAACGTGCAGTATCCATCGGCGTACAAGCCCATCACTGGCGATTTGGGAATATGCCCCCTGTTGAAGGATTGACACGAGGTGATGTCAAAATGATAATCTCCTATATTCGCGAACTGCAACGATCAAATGGAATCAACTAATTTTCAATAAAATAGGAAAAAAAATGAAGAATTTTCTGCTTTCTGGATTGATAGCTTTTTGGGCAACGGGTGCTATTGCGCACTCCCCGCTCGATGAAACAACACCTGCCAATGAAGCGATTGTGTCAGAGATGCCAACTGAAGTTTTGATGGAGTTCAAAGGCGACATTCGTCTGGTACGAGTTGCCATCACTCATGCTTCTTCAGGCAGCATGGACATGGATCTCGGGGGACAAACTGCGTTCACAAAGGAATTTAGATTGCCGATGCAGGACATGGGTGCGGGTGTTTATGTTATTAAATGGCGTGGACTTGGTGCTGATGGTCATGCCCTAAACGGTACTTTTAGTTTCACTGTAGAATAAATATGCCCGATCTTTTTGGACTAGCAGCAATTATCACAAAATTCTTACTTTACCTTGGTGTAATAACTGCAACAGGAACGGTCATGGCCGCCCTAGTGTTCAAGTTTGATCGCACACGTGGTCTGGCAGCCACTTTTGCGGCTCTCGGTTTATTTGCAACGATCCTAAGTTTTTCTCTGCGCGGTGCCATTTTAACCGGTGACGTGAGTGGTATGACTGACCCCATAATGCTGAACCTGTTATGGAGTACACCTGTTGGAACTGCATTGGCGCTTCGTGTTGTTGGTCTCAGTCTACTACTGGTTGGTCTCTTCTTGGGCCATATCGGGGCGTTGGCGTCAGTTCTGGGTGGTCTTATCGCATTATTTTCGTTTACTCAAATTGGACACATTTCTGGAAGTGAGGCTGCTTTCATGAAAATTACATTGATGTTGCACCTGCTGGCAATAGCTCTTTGGATTGGAGTTCTAACACCATTGAACCGCTTGGTTTCGACATCCACATCACATGTATCTGCAGCGGATGTTGGACATCGATTTGGCCTTGTTGCATCCGTTACCGTTCCCCTGTTGATTGTCGTGGGTGCTTACATGGGCTACCAACTTGTAGGGTCATTCAATGCACTTGTAGAAACTAGTTATGGGCAGGCTTTAATCATAAAGGTACTTCTGGTTGGCGGTCTTTTAGGACTTGCAGCTGCCAACAAACTTCGGTTCATACCGGCTCTGCGTTTAGGTGATCCAGTCGCCGCAGTTCATCTCTCCAAATCTATATACTTAGAATGGTTCATCATACTCACCGTATTGGGAACAACAGCCGTTCTCACGTCAAATCTCACTTTACCAATATAAGACACCACATGAACAGATGACATTTCTTGGCAAGCGTCTCAGCCACAGTGATCTCAGCAATACCGACATTTGCAGTCAAAACCCTCCGCACTAGTGGCACGGTTTAACTGTGTGTGTATTTCTAAATTTTCAAAGTTCAATTTCATTCCAACTAGATTGAGCATTCCTCATGCTTATCTTTCAAACTTTGACATCAAATGATGTAGCAATTTGTCAAAATCAGTCCGTGTACTAGATATCATTGATATAATAATTAGGAGTTTAACATGGCGGAATGTGGATGTGGGCGTAGCCCAAATGGTAACTGTGTAGGATGGCATAACTTGACAGAGGAGCAGTATTTGGAAAAAAAAGCTGCTTACGAAGAAAAGCAATCTGCAAAATAAATTTTATTAAATGGGGTTACTAAGATAAAACTTTAGTAGCCTCATGCATCACTAACTAATAATATAATCATTATTAACATGATCAACTATCTCCTAAATAAGGTGGACGTGTAGGCTTCAGAAAAAAATATTTAATAGTCTAGTTTACATAAAAAAAATATACTACTTTTAAGAAATATTAGCACTCCAAATATACATTTTCTTAGTTGGATGCCATTCAGCTAGTTATATGATTGTGAGATACTTCAATGAGCAAAGACCCACTACTTCAAACTTATCAACTCAAACATCTTACATTGAAAAACCGGATCATGACGACAAGCCATGAACCTGCATATCCTGAAGACGGCATGCCAAAAGACCGGTATCGAGCCTACCACGAAGAACGTGCAAAAGCAGGTGTTGCGCTGACGATGACTGCGGGGTCTGCGGCCGTTTCAAAAGATAGCCCACCGGTCTTTAATAATATTCTTGCCTACAAGGACGAGGTAGTCCCATGGATACAAAACCTTACTGACGGGTGCCATGAACATGGCTGTGCTGTGATGATCCAGCTGACCCATCTGGGGCGGCGAACAACCTGGAACAAGGGTGATTGGCTGCCTTCTGTATCATCATCCAAACATAGAGAACCCGCGCACCGCGCCTTCCCCAAGCTAATTGAAGATTGGGATATTGAGCGGATTATTACAGATTTTGCAGATGCCGCAGAACGGATGAAGGCGGGTGGAATGGATGGCATTGAGTTGCAAGTTTATGGCCATCTGTTGGATCAGTTCTGGTCGCCACTAACCAATGATTTGGTCGGACCATACGGAGCTGATACACTAGAAAACCGAATGCGTTTCCCGATGGATGTGCTTGGCGCAATCCGCAAGCGAGTGGGTTCAGAATTCATTGTGGGGTTTCGTTATACCGCTGATGAAGCACAGAAAGGTGGTATCACAGCGGAAGACGGATTGAAAATCTCTAAAACGCTTGCTGACACAGGTCAGCTAGATTTTTTAAATGTCGTGCGTGGGCGTATTCATACCGATCCAGCAATGACTGATCTTATACCAATCCAAGGCATGAAAAACGCCCCCCATCTGGATTTCGCAGGACAGGTTAAAAAACTGACAGGCATGCCCACTTTCCATGCCGCAAAAATCCCTGATGTCGCCACCGCCCGTCATGCTGTTGAGGCAGGACTATTAGATATGGTTGGAATGACCCGCGCACATATGGCCGACCCCCATGTAGTCAAAAAGATCATAGAGGGTCGCGAGGATGACATCCGCCCCTGTGTTGGCGCAACCTATTGCCTTGATCGCATCTACGAGGCAGGAGATGCACTTTGCATTCATAACGCAGCTACAGGGCGTGAATTAACCATGCCACACACAATTCAGCCTGCTGAAAAGAAACGTAAAGTTGTTATTGTCGGCGCAGGCCCCGCCGGCCTTGAAGCTGCCCGTGTGGCCGCCGAACGAGGCCATAATGTTGTTGTATTTGAGGCTCAACCAGATCCAGGTGGGCAAATTCGCTTAACAGCACAAAGCCCGCGTCGCCGTGAGATGATCTCAATTATCGATTGGCGAATGGCACAATGTGCAGCGCGTGATGTTGAATTTAATTTTAACAGATGGGCTGAAGCCGGTGATGTCATTGACCAGAAGCCAGACGTTGTAATTATCGCAACGGGAGGCATGCCAAATACGGAACTGTTTGAAACTGGCAAAGACAGCACTCACGTCGTGACCTCATGGGATATAATCGCGGGAGATGTAAAACCAGCAGATAGCATATTGATTTATGACGAAAGTGGCGATCACGCTGCGCTGCAAGCCGCTGAGGTTGCCGCAAATACGGGTGCCAAAGTGGAGATAATGACACCTGACCGCACATTTTCAGCGGGTGTCATGGCGATGAACTTGGTGCCTTATATGCGCTCGCTGCAGGACAAAGATACGACTTTCACCGTTGCGCGTCGCCTATTAGGAGTAGAGCGTCGTGGCAACAAACTAGAAGCCCAGATTGGGACCGATTACAGTGATCATTCCGACATTCAAGAGTACGATCAGGTTGTTGTAAACTACGGAACTTTGCCTCTGGACGAACTATATTTTGATCTCAAGGATTTGAGCTCGAATGGTGGCTCTGTAGACCATGACGCTCTGATAAAAGGTCACACGCAAAATATTGTGAAAAACTCAGGCGGTGAATTTCAGTTATTCCGGATTGGCGATGCGGTATCTGCTCGAAACACCCATGCAGCAATTTATGATGCGCTGCGCTTACTCAAAGACATTTAGGCCAAAGCATCTTGCAAAACATAAGTCTGTGTTTAACTGAAATATCCCTAAAAAAAGTGCTTACCCTCTTCCACTTTAAACAGGCAATCATTGAAATGGCGCAGCAAGTTATAGCCTTAAATAAACGAGAATATCAGTTATTTAACCAAACCAGATGATTTAAGCGAAATCTTGAAATATTTGAATGGATTTTTGTTGTCACTCATAAAAATTAAGTGCGAACTAAAATACCGTCAAGTTTGTCCAAGAATATCGTAGCGTGGGTCAAACTTTATCACTTCACAGTTATTAGGTTTAATTCCAGTCATCGCACGAATGAAGTTGCCATGAGAGACAATTGCTGTGGAATGGATGGCTTCACGTTTGAGAAAGTCAGCGAACTTGTTCGCCCTTTCCAGCAAAATCTCTTCAGGTTCAACTGAAATCCCTCGGTGGTCCTTTTCTCCTTCATGCCACCAGCAATCATCTAGATGATCAAAGTTAAGATGGGGGTAATTTCTAGCAAGCTCTTCTGGCAGACTTCCTACATCACAGCTATTGCAAAGTTGCTCTCGCACTTCAGAATTAATCTGAAACGGTAACCTATTTCCAAAAATGATTTGGGCCGTTTGTAATGTCCTAGTGAACGGCGAAACAATGACGTTTGTAAGATCAAGTTGTTTGACTTCGCTACGAGCTTGCTGAGCCTGAGTTTCTCCGAGAGCAGTGATAGGTGCATCAAATATCATGGGATCTGGCTTGTTTGGATCATAAACCGCATTGAAGGCTGATTGAGCGTGTCGAATAAGATAAATAGTCACTTTGGATATTCCCAATTACTGATAAAAATGTAGTTACCTTCAAGTATTTGGCCAATCTTTGCCATTCTCAAAAGAGACCCTACTATGAACTATTCGGTGAGACAATCAATAGTGCAGCTGATGTTGCTCTTCGATCTTCGAAAACTCATATCAAAATATTAGGGCGCTTTTTAATGACAATCAATGTAACCAAGAGGCGCATAGAAAAGCATTTAGATCGTTTGCATTATTAATAACCAGTCATCTCTAAATATCCATGCCCTAAATGGCTGCCTGAAACGTTAACTGGTCCCTCCCAGTAGGGGATTGATAGTTCCATCCAAGCATCAGGGTTATGAGCAGTTACAACAACATCAACATTTTTATCTGGCAAAGTTACACGCCACTTAATAGGCATATTATGATCTTTTATTGACTTTATATATAGTGGAATAGCTGAAAATGCACCATTTGGATAGGATGAAGTGCTGCCATCAGCTGAGATCCAAGTCGAAGAGCTGTAAAGTGATCCATCTTTTTGGCGTAGTTGAAAACCCATCAACTTTGCACCATCCACAAACGATAACGAGAACCAGTCCCAACCCAATTGATCATCTGACAAAGGCTGTGACGACCATTCGTGATCAAGCCAGGCATTCCCTTCCACTTCAATGTTACCAGCAGGTAATTTTAGCGTTCCATCAATTTTAAAAAATGGCTGTGAATAATAATAACTGGCTTGGCCTTGTTCCGATTTAACCGAATAACCTTTATCACCATGAAAAACTAATGGGCCATTTGCTTGAAGTGACATGTCATATCCAAAATTAGGCCCATTTGCAGTGAGGGTCATCTTTTGAAAGTCTTCACCATCTAACATCCATTCATCGATCCAAGCACGAAACGGGGTTGTCTCCACTCCCGCCTGCCCTATCCCACCACGAGCAAAACGTTCAGTGGCAAAGTGTTGATCAGGTGTGGTGACTGCAGCATGCGCAAACCATACTTGTGGCGATCGCCAGCCTTCAGCCTCTCCTGGTGTGAGCCCAGTTCTAAAGAGGGTCCATTGTAAACCGTACTTTTTACCATCTGAACCATTCAAGTTCGCAGTTAAGTACCACCACTCAATCCTATATTCAGGGTGTGCACCGTGATCACTAGGAAAGCTAAAAGTTGAATTCAGCTCTGGGATTGCAAACCCATCAGCCCTGGAGCCAAGATCAGAAAACCCTTGCGCAACAGCGCTAAAAGGCAACCAAAATATAAAAAATAATATTTTAACGTTCACTAGCAAAGACCCTCAATAAAGTTGATGGTGGCGTACGCATAAGGCGAACAGCAGGCCACATGGCAGCTAAAAACGCAGCAATTAAAGCATAACCTCCTAATTCTACATATTTAAGCGGAAACAAATACATTGGTAATTGCCATCCAAATGCCTCAACATTGATAATTGTCAGTAATATCCATGCAAGTGCAAGGCCCATAGGAATAGCACAAACAAAGACTATTCCAGCCAGCAAGACTGCACGCAATAACTCTAACCACGCCAAACGGCGACGTGTGAGCCCTAATGCCCAAACAGGGGCAAGCTGTGGTACACGCAAATCAGCCAATGTCAGAAGACTCATCAAAATAGCAAAGCCAGCAACGCCTAGTGTTAAAACATTTAAAGCCGATGTGACTACAAACGTTCTCTCAAAAACCTCAAGTGATAGTGCCTTTATTCCCACTTGGTTAATAATTGCGTTATTTTTAATGCCAAGCGTATTTACAATTTGGCTACGTAATTGAGCTGCATCTTTAGTGCGCACCCCAAAATTTGATGCGTAGAGATTTGGATATAAATCTTTAAATATTCGTTCAGTTATAATAATCTGCCCTTTCGGATTACCATAATCACCAACTACTCCTGCAATAGGTAGTATTAAATCACGGCTCACTTGTACTAGACTTCCAACCCAGAGGTCAGCACGTCGTGCAAATTGTTCATTGACAACAACTGCCTTACCTCTCTCAATAACATCCCATGCATTGAGAGTATTATCTAAAAAATTCCAGTTATTTCGATAAGTTTGGCCGACACGGATACCATATAGATCTACAGGTAAATCAGCTATTACGACTTGCGTTGAAAGTAAGGGCAAAACCTCAATTTGGCGGTTCATTAAAAACATTTCTAATGCAGCACTTTGTTCAGCGGTATCTACCTCCACGAAGAGTTCTGGTGCTAGCCTTTGATCAAGAAACGCTATGAAGGTTTGTCGAAAGCTTGACACCATAGTTGAAACGCCAATATTGGCTGAGACTGCTAATAAAAGAGCTATAAGCGCAAGGCTAAGCCCTGGCAGTTGCTGTCTAGTATCAGCCCAAAACCATTCCCAAACTGGCGCAACAGTATACTTTTGAACCAAAGTTAGAAGGCCGCCCAGCAAGGGGGGTAAAGCCAATGCTGCACCAATTAGTAAACACCCCAACAAAATAAATCCAGCCAGCAAACCTTCCAAGGTCATGGCTAATGGCACTGTAGAAAATAACAATGTAATTGCTATAATTAATTGCCATCGAAAACGTGATGCGGTGGCAACAACCCATGCGCGAGGTTTGGCACTTGCTAAAAGTGGCATTTGTACAATCTGCCAAATCCTTGATGAAAGTGCTACAGCTGTACCAATTAATGCAAGCACCATGCCTGATACCCACCAAGAGGCACGTAATTCAAGTGTGCCTGAGATTTGCGCACCATAGAGACCCCTCAATGTTGCAGCAACATCTGGTAGCAAAAAAGCTGCAATAAAATAGCCCAAAATAATACCAAGCCCCGCCCCGATCACAGCTAAAGTCATCATCTCAAAAGTAATTAGCGCAATAAGAGTGCGCATTGGCACGCCAAGCGAGCGAACAGTGCGGATCATACCCCGCCTTTGTTCAAATGCTAAACCAATAGTGCTGTTTACTATAAACAAACCAACTACAAAACTTAACAAGCCAAAGGCAGTTAAGTTTAAATGAAAGCTACCCGTAAGTTCCGTAACGTTTGCAACTGCATGTGCGGATTGAATCCGTAAATTGGGAGCAACCATACCTAGGCTTGGCTGTTTAATAGGTTGATTTGGCAATAAAATGAGGCGGGTCAAATCATCCCGCTTTAGGATCCTTTGAACAAGACCAATGTCACCTATGGCTATGCCCGGTGCAATACTTTTATCCACGGTAACATTAGCCAACATAGAAACTTTAAGCGCAGTTTCTTCATTTGCAAATAAGGTATCGTAAGTAATCGCAGATTGCCCATTAGCTAAATTAGGTAATGCTGTAGCAGAAGTCACAACATCAATGCCTAAAAGGCGCACATCATCAATACGCGCCTCAATTACAGGTGAGACTAGCCAACCTGATTTTCTAAGCAAAACATAAACATCTTGTGGAATGCGGTTACCCTGCTTTGAGATCAACAGATCATACTGTCCCTCACCTAATGTTTTGGCCGCAGCATCGTAGCTTGCACGAGCTTCAGAGTTAATAGCCTGTACCCCAGACCAAAGTGCCGTAGCTAAAGCAAGGCCTGCTAAATATGCAAATAATTGAACTGGATTACGCCACCAATGCGATAAAAGCGCCTTCAGGCACCAAGCAATCATTCCAAAAGCCCATTACGAAGTGACAATTGACGTTTCATGCGGGCAGCTATGTTTGTGGAATGAGTTACAATCATCAATGCAGTACCTGTTTGTGCAACTAGTTTTAGCATTTGATCTAACACACTTTGGGCAGTTATTTCATCAAGATTACCGGTAGGCTCGTCTGCGAGCAACAACTTCGGCTTTGCTGCAATTGCCCGTGCGATGGCAACGCGCTGTTGTTGCCCACCAGATAGAGCCTCTGGATATTTTTGCATTTGTTCTTCTAAGCCTAGAGCGGAAACAATGTGTTTTATATGAACCAAGTCTGGCGTTCCTGATAACGCAGATTGGAATGCAATATTAGCAGCCACAGTAAGGGAAGGAATTAGGTTAAACTGTTGGAAAATCAAGGCGATGTCTGTTCTACGTAATTGAGCACGTTCACCATCATTGAGCTGTGTTAACTCCTTACCAGACACCCAAACTCGACCTGCATCTGCAGCCTCTAAAGCGCCTGCTATATGAAGTAACGTACTTTTCCCACTACCAGATTCTCCTCTCAAGGCCAAAGTATCACTAGCCTCAAGCTCAAAACTTACCCCTTGTAAAACTGGAATAAGCTCATCGTTATTACGAAAAGATTTTTTAACCCCTTCTAATCTGAGAACCATGATAAACTCCTTACATCGATTGATGTATATCGCACCTTCACTTTTGACAAGTTTATGATGGTATATAGATAATGGTTAAACACCTGCAAATCATATCATTACCAATCAATAATGGAATCCACAGGTAATGAATTTTTTACTATGCTTACCCATTTTAAGGCTCGCGCACGATTAACACCAAAATCAAGCTGTCCAAATACTGAAGTTGCATAAATAATCAAATTTCCATCTTGAATGTCTATGGCTGTGATATCAGGAAATCCTAAAAATTTTGACCGGGTTATAAATTGTAATGGATCATTAGAAAGTAATAATGTGCGGGGTGTCCCTAATGCTACTTTTGTTATTTCTTCATACAATTCATCTTTGATCCCTGTATAGGCTTTTATAAATACAAAACCTTTGCTTGAAAGTTGGTTTGAAGTTGAATTTGGGATGTTGTAAAGTGGATGAACCTGCGCAAGACGAACGTAGGCTAAAATTGAAAATAAAATAATAATTATGGCAAATAAGTATTTGATATTCTTATCCTTTTCTAGGCTGTAGCTCTAAAAAACTTAAATCATATAGCCCAACAGTACACATATGCTATTTACCCCCAAGAACTGTTATAACCTTCATCTCGTTTAATATTTTAGCAATACTTTTATTTTTCTAAGCAGCAAGTCTCTCGATTTAAATGACGCCTATACGCAGGCGCGTGCAACTATCCAAAGATATAGCTCAAGTTAATTACATGGGCACTAGTATAGGAATTAAATATATATGATATAATTATATTGATCTAAAACAATTACTTAAAGCCAGTAAGTGGCGACGCTTTCAGTCGTACAATATTAAGTATAGTTAAGCGTTGATCGTTCTTAATGTTACACAAAACCATTGAACCTAAAGATAAACAGAATATTCTCTATTCTACTACTAATACTGTTTTGAATAGTTTGATAGAATTACAGTGAATAGGGAAAGTAATTAATGCGTACAGTTATTATAATATTGCTAATTAATTTTGCTTCAAATGCTTGGGCCAATAATGTTGTTTCTGGAAGTGAGGGTAGCAAATTAGAAGGAAAAGTTGTTTCCGAATTCAACAGCCCTTGGGCGATGTCTTTTGTTGACAGTGACAACCTAATTATCACTACAAAAGCTGGAAAGCTTTGGCTCGTAAATAGGAGTGGTAAAAAGTCTTTAGTGTCTGGAGTTCCAAAAGTTTTTGCAGGTGGTCAAGGAGGTTTAGGTGATGTCGTTTTTCATCCAAATTTTACAAAGAATAAACTAGTTTATATTTCTTACATAAATTCAGACAATGCAGGAAAAACACGATATGCGACCATAATACGGGGCACGCTAGAGAGGTTAGATAAACCTCAGCTTAAAAATATTGAAACCATTTGGAAGCAAATGCCCGCTCGATCAGGGAAAGGGCATTTTTCCCACAGAATTGTATTTGGCCTTGAAGGAACACAACACGCCAGAAAAATTTTTATTACGTCGGGCGATCGGCAAGAGCAATCTCCTGCACAAAGATGGGACATGGCATTAGGAAAAATTATCCGCCTTAATGAGGATGGAACCATACCTACAGACAACCCATTTCAGGACAAAGGTGACCTCGCAAAGACTTTTTGGACACTCGGTCATAGAAATGCCCTTGGAATTGCATTTGCCAAAAATGGTCAACTGTGGGCGCACGAAATGGGTCCAAGGCACGGAGATGAGCTTAATTTAATAGTTGCCGGTAAAAATTATGGGTGGCCAGTAGTATCAGAAGGCAATCACTATAGTGGAGCAAAAATTCCAGTTCATGAAACAAGGCCAGAATTTATGGCGCCAAAACTTTATTGGGTGCCTACGGTAGCTCCATCAGGATTAATTTTTTATGAAGGAGATGAATTTTCTGAATGGAAAGGAAATGCATTTATTGGAGGATTGAAAAGTAAGGCACTGGTTAGAATTGACTTTAATAATGGAGAGCCGTTTGAGGCTGAACGCTTCAGTTGGTCTAAAAGAGTGAGAGAAGTCGAAATAGACGATAAAGGTGCGATTTGGGTGTTAGAGGATGGTCAATCTGGTAGATTAATAAAGTTCACAAAACCAAACAAATAGATTGAGTATAAGCCTGTCTTGGCGTTAAATTAGGCTTGCTACAGTTATAGCAATCGCAAAAGATGGAAAACTTAAACCTGATCTATCTGAACAAGTAGTAACTGATATTCTCTGGACACTTCTAACCGTTGAAAACTGGGAAAAACTAGTCTTAGACTGCACTTGGTCTCAATCAGAATATAAAATTAAGATTATTGAGCTAGCAGAAATAGCGCTCCTTGAATCTGGAAAAGCACGGAATTAAACTTCTAGCAGAAGCATAAGCAATAATCGGCTTCTAATGAATTATTCTTTATGACCATTGCATTGAGTAGATCATTATTCTTTAATTTAAGTGCTGCTTGATTTGCATCAAATCCATTTGCCGCCCAACGATCCAATAACCGTTTTTCAATTATCTCTTGAGGTACATCAAGCATAATTGAAAAATCCCAATATCTACTAAGTTTTTTCCATGGTTCCTTATTTAAAATTAAGTAATTTCCCTCTACTAAGATTGTGTGATCATCAGATTTAACCATTCCTCCATTTTGAATAACGCGGTCAAGACTTCGATCAAAAGTAGGAAACATAATATTACCACCCCCCAAAATCTTTTCTAAAATCAATTCTAGTCCCCCAACATCAAAGGTTTTTGGTGATCCTTTACGATCATACAAACCAGCCATTTTGAGTTCCTCGTTGGATAGGTGAAATCCATCCATTGGAACAACGCAAGATCCAGAAATTTGCTGCTGTAGTTCATTTGCTAAAGTGGACTTTCCACCTGCAGGAGGCCCTACAATTGCAACAAAACGCCGTCCATGCTTCAAGGGTAATTTAAGTATAGAAGTTATTATGTTTTTTTGCGAAATCATAAGGCTTTCCATCAATAAAAAGTGTAAGCTTATATGCCATAAAAGATATATATCCATCATAATAAGGGTACTTCACATCAAAAATAAAGTATGTTTTAATAATAACTAATACATAAAAGTGAGTTCGTATGAATTATATGTTTTGCGTTTAATGTTAGCAACACCAGCTTCATATATACCCGAAAAGATGTATTCTCGTTTTAACTTGGAATTGGAAAACTAAATGCTGGACTGGCTAGCAAAAGATCACGCGAACGTAGATTTATCACTTTCGATTACCTCTGCGCAAATCATTGTTATGCGCACCCCCTGTGAAACGACTGTTAGAACATCCTTTGGAAGCATGATTGATCGCCCAGCGGTTTATCTGCAACTAGAAACGTCTGATGGTGTTAAGGGTTTGGGCGAAATATGGTGTAATTTTCCCTCCAGTGGGGCAGAACATCGCGCACGATTATTGCAGGAAACAATTCTGCCAGCGCTTATGAGCCAAACTTTCAAAGATCCAGCAACGTGTTTTAATAAATTGAGCACCCAATTCGAACGCTTAGCAATTCAATCCGGTGAATTTGGCCCAATTGCGCAGTGCATAGCAGGCATTGATTGCGCCATATGGGATATCATTGCCAAACGCGCGAATGCATCCCTTTATCAGATTATCAACGGGAAACACTCAGTTGTCAAAACTTATGCGAGCGGCATTAATCCCACTGGATCGTTAGAAACGGTAGAGCGTTGTAGAGATCTAGGCTATACGGCATTCAAACTAAAGATCGGTTTTGGAGATGATACAGACTTAAGAAATCTCAAGGCTATAGCTGACAACTTATTAGATAACGAAGAAATGATGGCAGATGCCAATCAAGGCTGGTCTGTTGAGAAAACAATTAAAATATTACCAAAATTAGCTGCATTTCCACTTAAATGGTTAGAAGAACCAATTATAGCCACCTCACCAGCCAGCGCTTGGCAAAAAATTCAGTTAGCTTCTCCTATCCCCCTTGCAGCGGGTGAAAATATCATGGGTACTGAAAATTTTAATAATGCAATCTCGCATGGTCAACTCGATATAATTCAACCTGACATTTGTAAATGGGGAGGAATTAGTGGCAACCTGCCTGTAATAAAAAATATCCTCAAATCAGGAGCTAGATATTGCCCCCATTATTTAGGTGGCGGAATCGGACTTGCCGCATCAGCCCATCTTCTTGCAGCTGTAGGTGGTGATGGTTTGTTAGAAATTGATAGTAATATAAATCCTCTTCGCGAAGATTTGTTCGTACCAAAATTAACATATGGGAAAATAGACATAGGTAACTCTGTTGGTATCGGCATTAGCGATCAACACTATCAAGATTTCCTCTCAGTACATTCAAAAATAATAAAAGTGAATGTAGAGTTAACAAAATGAACTCAAAATACGATTACATCATTGTAGGTTCAGGTTCAGCAGGATCACTCCTTGCCAACCGCCTATCACAAGACCCTTCTTGCAATGTTTTGCTCCTTGAAGCAGGTAAAGTTGATCGGAATCCATGGTTAAAACTACCTGTTGGATATTTTCGTACCATCTATGATCCTCGCTTTTCACGCGTCTTCAAAACCGAACCCTCAGAAGGAGATGGTAATAGAGGCATTTTGTGGCCAAGAGGCCGTATCGTTGGAGGGTCAAGCTCAATAAATGGTTTGATCTATATGCGTGGGCAACACGATGATTTTAATGATTGGCAAGATTTGGGTGCGGAAGGTTGGTCTTGGAATAATGTCTTACCTTTTTTCAAAAATATCGAAAACTATCAAGGTGGAGATGATCAATATCATGGTCGTAATGGCGAAATGCCAATTTCAGATTTACGAAACCACAATCCAGCCTGTCATGCATGGTTGAACGCTGCCCAGGAATATGGGCTACCCTTCAATTCAGATTTTAATGGCCAAACAACAAATGGCGTAGGGTATTATCAGCTGAGTATTGGACGAAGATTTCGTGCAAGCTCTGCATCTGTATTTCTAAAACCTGCACTCAAGCGTGAAAATCTGACCTTAAAAACAAATTCCAATGTTACACGTGTTCTATTTGATGGTACCAAAGCAATTGGTATTGAATGGTTGCAGAATGGACAAAAGCACAAAAGCTTTTCAAGCGCAGAGGTTATCCTGTGTGCAGGCGCTATCCAGTCCCCGCAGATTTTGCAATTATCAGGAATTGGTTCTGCCAAACTTCTACAACAATACGGCATCAAGGTTATAGCCGACAGCCCCGAAGTTGGTAAAAACTTACAAGATCATTATCAGATGCGCCAAATCGTTCAAATGACTAACAAATGGTCTTTAAATAACGATGTGCGCAATCCGATCAAACTTGCCAAGATGGGGATTGATTGGGCGCTCAATGGCACAGGCCCTTTAACTGTTGGCGCAGGTCAAGTTGGTGGTGGAGCATCAACATCATATGCCGACCCTGGGCGCCCAGACATTCAATTCAATGTCATGCCCTTATCCGTTGATAAACCAGGCACACCATTACATAAGTTTTCTGGATTTACGGCATCCTTTTGGCAATGTCATCCAGAAAGCCGTGGAACTGTAAACATTGGTTCTACAGATCCAATGAAAGATCCAATCATTAAGCCGAATTACCTTTCAACAGAACGTGATAGAAAGACAATGATTGAAGGCGTAAAAATGTTACGCGATATTATTAATCAGCCCGCATTTAAACACCTTTGGAATAGTGAAATGGTACCAGGCCCTGGTTATAAATCAGACAAAGAAATATTAAATGCAATACGAAATATGGGTAGTACAGTATTTCATCCTGTAGGTACCTGTCGTATGGGAAATGATGCAAATGCAGTGTTAGATTCTCAATTAAAGGTTAATGGTGTTAAAAATCTACGTGTCATAGATGCATCTGCTATGCCCAAAATCACTTCAGCAAACACCAATGCGCCAACATATTTAATCGGTGAAAAAGGTGCAGATATGATATTGAATGAAAATCGCAGAAACGCCCGTCACTTTGAAGAATTTATTACATGAAAAAACCCCAAAATATAATATTAATTATGACTAATCATCTGGCAGCACATGCATTAAAACCTTTATGGAAATGCCGTTTGTAAAACTTCAAATCTTGATCAACTTAACACGATATCTCCGATTACTTAACCTAATAACAACAGAGAAGCACATGTCCATAAAAATCAAAAACCCTGCAAATCCAAAAGAAACTGTCGCCTACCATAGTGAAAATACTGCTGAGGAAATTGATACAATCATCACAAATGCAAAATCAGCACAAAAAAAATGGGCCACTGTTCCTCAGCCAGAACGTGGACGCATAATAAAATTATTTCTTGATGCCCTTGAAACCAAATCTGAAGAGATTGCTTTATCAATGACAAAAGAAATGGGGAAAACACTAGGTGAGAGTAAAGGCGAAATCGCTAAAGCAGTGGGTGAAGGCCGCGCCACCGCTGATCGTGCTGGCGCAGCGATTGGCGAAGTTTTGCCCTCGCAAATTGCAGGAACTATTAGCTATACCTTTCGTCGCCCACGAGGCGTCGTGCTAGGAATAAATCCATGGAATTTCCCCTTCAGCACGCCCTTGCGCAAAGCTATACCAGCACTTTTATATGGTAATGCGATCATTCAAAAGCCTGCTACTATTTCACCAGGCCCGCTCTTAATGATGCGTGATATTGCATCTGATTTTTTTCCAAAAGGTTTATTTGATGTTGTAGTGGGAGGGGGTGCTATTGGCCAATCTCTCTGCGAACATCAAGACATTAATGCTGTCAGCTTCACAGGTTCGGTAAACGTTGGGCGTAAAGTAGCCATCGCGGCTGTTTCTCATTTTGCCGAGGTCAGCCTTGAATTAGGTGGCAAAAATCCAGTGATCGTGAACGATAGCCTAAACCTTGATGCAGCATTAGATCAAATAACTGCCGCGGGTTTTGCTGTTTGTGGTCAAAGGTGCACGGCGATCAGTCGAGTAATTGTACATACAGATTTAGAAGCTCAAGTTATCGAAGGCCTTGCAAAACGCGCAAATGCAATCATACCATCAGACGGCACTAAGGACGATGCACAAATGGGACCACTTTCCAGTGATACTCAACTTCATGATGTTAGCGGCTTTGTTGAACGTGCCATTAATGAAGGCGCAAAAATTGCGGCAGGTGGAACAAAAATAAATTCTGATACAGGCGGGTTCTTTTATAGCCCAACCATTCTGAGTGGTGTTACACGTAACATGGAAATAGCACGCAATGAAGTTTTTGGGCCTGTAATGGTTGTTATGTCATATTCAGATATTGAAGAGGCCCTATTTGTTGCCAATGATGTAAGCTTTGGGCTGTCCTCTTGTCTTTATTCAGATCAACTACACGTTGTTGAAAGATTTATTGCTGAAAGCGAGAGCGGAATGTTACATATTAATGGCGGTAGTTTCCCTCAAAACCATCTTCCATTCGTAGGCGTAAAAGAAAGCGCCCTTGGTGTTGGCGGTTCAAATGGAGCCTCTACCATCCAATTCTATACAACAGAACACACCGTTTATAAAAACAGCCTAACTTAAATAATGCAGGTTTCTTTGCAGTACAATGTAAAAGGCACAGCTATAATAGTAATATGATCATTGGTGTTTTTTCATATGAGATAAATCAATGGGTGCATTGCTGGACAAAGTGCAGCATTTTACTCCAAACAAGAATATAAGGCGGTGTTCGATGGCAAAAATATACATTTGTTAAACATTACGTAATCAATCTGGCGATAACTACCGCTAGTTTTTGACCCCCACCCTTTGCAAATAAATTTTGCCTGAATGATAATGAGAATGTGCTGAAGAAAGTTTGCCAAGATGAGTACTCAAATGGATAGAGCTGAAATGGGAGTTGCAACTCCCATTTCAGCTCTCCTTATCTCGGGATAAAACCAGTCAAAAACCCCTAGCAGTCATAGATTTGGCCACTCCTCGATATCATTTAATTCTGGCCGAAAATAGGCAATCATGCGGCCTTCGCTTGGGGCACGGGCACCTGCTTGCCATGGGGCAACCCCATGCAAAGCCAGCCTATGAATCGCATAAGCTTGGCCCGGCTCGGCATGAACAGCCACGCGCCGGCAGTTTTCAAAAGCCTCTCGGCGCGCTGCATGATACACATCGCTCAGATCAATATCGGACCATTGCGCTGCAGGATATGGGTTGAGTGCGGCCTGAAACGCTTTGTGCATAATCAGATGCGAGCCCTCCCAGACAACCATCGGGCTAGCTTTAATATCGCATGTGTTCAAGGGTAATCCAAGCACATAGGCATGGGGTTCTCGCAACATACGGCGTCTCTCTGCACCAACGGGCAAAAGCCCGTCCACATGCGCCGCGTCCCGCGTCAGCCGATAAGTAAACCCAGCCTTGGTTTCGCCCTGCCGTGGTTTTGGATATCCCGGATAAAGGATTGAAACCTGCGCAGGGTGCAAGGGCTTTGTGACCACGCTTCGAATTAGCTCAGAGACAGGCCCAGCCAGCTCAAAACCGTCAAAGCATCCGTCTTCATCCGAAGGCAAGACGTCTACGCCAACATACCAAGTGCCTTCGCATTGCAACCATTTTTCTTTCAAGGCGGGGTTTTGCGCGGCGCCACTGGCAAATTTTTGCGCCGCGGTTGCCCATTTTTTTATTTCATCATTGGCTTCGAACCGAAGCCAACCTGTTGTTCCAAACATGCCTATCCCAATGGTTTTTGTATGCACATCTTGACGCATCAGAGAATAAAAAACAATAAGCATCAAATTTTGCCACAGCTACATTTGTCTGGACTTTGGCCTTTTGGTTAGATGAAGTTCGTCGACCTTGGACTACTCTTGGATGGCTATAATATTTATTCATTAGTCCTAGATTAATATTATTTCAAGCTCGGAGGGCTAATTACAAAGTCCATTCATTAGTATTCAAAAAGAAGGCACTTTAATTTACTACTTTTAATAATGTTTCAGCAGCTAGCCTACCAAGTTTGTTAGAAGCGTATGGACTAGCACCTGTTATAAGGTTTCTATCAATATGACAGGTATCATCAGCTTTCTTGTTAATAATATGCATACCAAGTTCTTGCAACTTCTCACCTAATTCAAAAGGCATTTGTCCTGGCAAATAACCAATCATTGGAGTTTGTTTATCAACCGCGTCAGGAAACAAAGCAATTTCATAATCATTAAAAATAAATTCATTATCAATTTTTGCAGACATCAATGTTCCTGGGCCATGACAAAGTGTAATTATATGTATATTTTTTTTCTGCGCCCAACGTAAAATTTTTCCAAGATTTGGATCACTTGGCAAGCCAAGCATCGCACCGTGGCCACCTGGAATAAACACACCAACATATGGTGAGTTATCTATTAATAAGTTGTTTGCAAAATCAATAAGGCTATTAGGTTTAGCCAGTGCATCATCATATTTAGCAAACAGTTTAGCGACTGATTTATCATTATTAGGCATTGCCCACTGTTCAATAATTGCTGGAGCACCAGTAGGTGTAACAAGATCTAATTCAAAACCTGCATTAATAAGATGTAGCATTGGTAACGCCATCTCAACAGGATGGTTTCCAGTTGAAAATTTCCTACCGTTTGCCATCATCATGTTACGTTCTTCTGTAAGCACCACAAGCACACGAGCTTTTCCACCCGTGTAAGGATTTTGGTAAACTCCTCCATCATAATTAGTTTTGGCAGATGTCGCCAATTTCAAAGAAAGCCGTGAAGGGCTAAACGCGCCGTCTTCAGTTTGATTTGGTGCGATACCTAATAGTTTCTTAAACATAATATTTTCATTCCTATAAGATTCATTAGCAAATTTATGAAAAATTTTTGTTATTATATAATGCTAACTTTTTATTTCATTGTAATGACGATTTTACCTTTAGCTCGTCCCTTTGCTAATATCTCAAAGGCTTTCGGTGCCTGCTCCATCGGGTATGTGCTATCAATGACAGTTTTAATTGTGCCCTGACTAATTAATGTGGCAAGTTCTGTGAGCATTTCTCCATCAGGAGACATGAAAAACCATTCAAAATTTACACCATAATCTTTAGCAAGATTTTCGGTATCCTGACCTTTAATAGAAATTAATCTCCCACCTTTTTTTAAAACTTTAAAAGAATTGGTTAATGTATCACCACCAACCGCATCAATAACTAAATCATAGTCTGACAACTCATCCTCAAATGACTGAGTTGTATAATCGATTACCAAGTCAGCTCCCAAACTTTTTACTAAGTCAGTATTTTTTAAACTTGTGGTTGTGGTTACCATTCCTCCAAAATACTTAGCAATCTGAATTGCAAATGTACCTACTCCACCAGATCCTGCATGGATCAAGACTTTATCACCTCGTTTAATCTCACCTTTTGTGACTAAGGCCTGCCAAGCTGTAAGTCCGGCAAGTGGGACAGAAGCTGCATCTATATGGCTCATATTTTTAGGTTTAATTGCAAGCTCATTTTCATGGACACGCGCAAACTCAGCAATTGAGCCAGCATCTTCTTGATTTGGCCGAGCAAATACCTCATCACCAACTTTGACACTTCGAACGCCCTTACCAACTTCAACCACAGTACCTGATACATCATAGCCCATAATATGTGGAAAGCTGAGCTCCAACATTTGATGCAAATAACCTGCATGAAGAATATTATCGATTGGATTGATGCTTGCAGCATGCACTTCAATTAGGACAGATCTATCTTTAAGTTCTGGCTTTGCGACTTCAATAATTTCAATATTTGAGTTATAATTTTGATAAGCTACGGCTTTCATGAGGCTTTCCCTGGAATTTTGATAATTGTTATACAAACATAAAACTATAAATAAACATGGACAATACATCATTTTTTAATAATACTATTGCCATATAGACAATAATAAAAGATTTGCATTATGGATCAACTGCGCGCACTTCGCTACTTTTCAAAATTAGCAGAAACACTAAGTTTTAGCGAAACTGCTGACTATTTCCGCGTACCTTCATCCTCAGTATCGCGACGGATAAAAGATTTAGAAGAAACCCTTGGGGTTGAATTATTTTTGCGAACCACACGATCTGTCAGCCTAACTGATCTAGGAATACTTTATTTAGCTGAAATAAAAACTGCACTTCAAACTATCGAGATCGCTGACGAAATGTGTAAAGCACAGTCTGTATCACCATCTGGTACTGTTAGAATTACTGCAATGCCAGGCTATGCTGAGCTTTATGTACTTCCCGCAATAGATCGAATGAGAGCTCTATATCCAGATTTGGAATTTGATTTAAACGTTACAGATCAAATGCTAAACCTATCTAACAACGACGCAGACATAGCAATCAGAGCTACATCAAATTTGCCTGACCAAGTCGTTGCTCGCCAATTAAGTAAACACAACTTCATTTTGGTAGCTGCACCTGATTTTATAAATCAAAATGGAAGTCCACAAACGTCTGATGATCTAAACAAATTTCCTGTTTTTATGTACCGTACGCACCACGGTGTATTAAATTGGCAGGCACAAAAAAACCAAATATGGAAAAATATAGAGCTGACACCAAAATATGTTACTAATCATGGGCCATCACTTTTGGAAAGTGTTGTCGAGGGACGAGGCATAGCTCTTCTACCGAGCTGGGGGGTTGCAAAAGAAATAGCAGCAGGAGAATTGCAAAAAATTGCGCTTCAAGATGGTAGGCTATCAACCAATGGTGATGTAGAGATGAGCATATATCTACTTTATCACCCTCCAAAATTTCAGTTAAAAAAAATAAAATTAACTGTTGATTTCCTTTATAGAGAATTAAATCTGCTACATGAAATTACTGAATGATGGTATTTTGCACATTAATCCTGCCAGTATGGTAATGGGTCATATCCCAACTGCAACAAAACATGTGGAATATCGACGAAAACCCAGTTTTCGACAAGAAGCTCATTTTCTCGTCGCCACCAATCACAAACCCGCATGAAAACTCGCTCCTGTGATGGAGCTTGTCCAAGGAAAGATTTCACATTGATACCGGTCAGGGATGGCCATCCGCCAGAGCAGGTATAATTGCCGTCACCAAATCGCGTGAAGTGCTTTGTCATCCCATTGTTTTTTGCTCCACCTGACCATCCTTCAAATTGTGACTCAAAAGGAACCTGAAAAGATGCAAATTCATCTATACCAATAAAACTGCCAAATGCACCTGGACCATACCACATCATATTTTCGTGCCAGTAGGGTCGCCATGCCTCATCTTTAGTCGCCAGTTCGTTGAGCATATTAGTGACTATTTCGTAGCTGCGTTGCCCTTCATTGGGATCAGACGCCTTAGCAATAACACCGTCACGGGACGCGGGCCCCTGTATTAATCCAGTATATCCACGTGATAGGCCTGGGCCCATCTTAAGAGGCCATTCGTTGCATGCAATCATTAGTTCAGGAATGTCCAGATAAATATAACTTTCGACAACTTTCCCATTTTTGACCTGGTGGAACTCACCATAGCGTAAATAGCAAAGTGTGTCTGTTGCTTTTATTCCGATCCAGTCTTTCGCAAAACGTCCAACATAATAACCAGTTGAACTGATCCAGTCCTTACCCTCGAACTGACCAGTCATGAAAATATAGTCACGTCGGTAAAGCCCTTCAAATGCTTGTTGAAGTGGAGCCATAAACTTTAAGAAAAAAGCGTCTGCACTCTGAATTTCATTAAACGGATGAACTACGTTGATGTTAGCGTCTTTGGCAAAGAACTCAGAAATAGCGGTTGAAAAATGTCCAGGATGGCGGAGGGCATCTGCATAACGCAGATATAATGAACGGTTATATGATGACATGTTAATTCCTTATTGAATGCGTTATTTTATAGATTTGGCAGTATATAATAAACTGGACCTGCACGCATTCTGGCAAATGGAATTCGGCCTGGACGCCTGGAGCGAACTGCAAGCAAACGCTGACATGCATTGCGAGCGGATGTTTGCATTGATTGAAGAGTACCATTTTCCATAAAGTATTGTCGCTGCAGAAGCAAAAAATAACAAGGGGGAAAATTCCCTGTTAATTCCCAATAACAGGGAAAACCCACCCTCGCCAAATGAGCGTCTGAGTAAAGGCTATAGAATCTCTGATATCAAGGCCTTAGCCCATGCATCAACAAAACGCATGCTTGTATCTCGCTGAAACAACGTGGTTATTCACGCAATTATGGGCTAGTTTGCAATCTGG
>ENA-OREM01000246-OREM01000246.1-marine-metagenome-genome-assembly--contig:-NODE-246-length-43611-cov-5.581201_pt1 | contig 43611 bp, 37 predicted proteins | sample MGYA00248623_ERZ508561 | MGnify/ENA primary metagenome ERZ508561 (study PRJEB26227, sample SAMN06264494) | marine metagenome | isolation source: Columbia River Estuary | place: USA:Columbia River Estuary...
CATAAAGATGAAGGTGTAGATCTTGCAAAACAATTAATAAAATTAAATTTCACTTTATGTGGCACTGGTGGAACTGCTGATTACATTCGTAAACATGGAATAAAGTGTAAAACAATAAACAAGGTAAGCGGAGGCTCTCCTCACATTGTTGATGTACTAAATTCTAAAAAAATTGCTTTAGTTATTAATACGGGTGGTGGAAATAGTGAGCATCGTCTTCATGATGCAATGGCTTTAAGAAGAGCAACCCTAGGGAATAAAGTTCCTTATTGTACAAACATGTCTACTGCTCAAGCTTGCTTAATGGGGATTAGATCTTTAAAGACAAAAGAGATTACAGTAACTGCGCTTCAAGATATTTAATGTGAAGACAAGCCAGTTTTCTTAAAATAAATTCCATAATGGAAAATAGCCTATAAAATTTATTTTATTACTTAACCTATCTTTGTTAGTGCTCAAACCGGGCAGGTTTAACTAACATTTGTGATGAATTTACTGAGCTTTTAGAGTTTGTCAGAAAAAGATTAAATTAAAAGATTTTCTTTAAATTAATCGTTGCTTCATCAAAAGTATTTGGTTTCAATACATCTTGATTGTTTAATTTAAAATCAATTTCAAAATCATTAATATTTTTACTTATCTTAAATTCAGATCCTAAATTTTCTGAGCCTACTAATTTAAAAGCATAATTAGTTTTTCTGTTAGGTAAATATCCTATCGCTAAATGTATTTTATCAGTATGACCGGTGCCTAATGCTTGATTTCTCTCATAGATTAAAAAGATACTAAAACTATCCGGTAAAATTATATCTATACCTAATTCACCATTTAAATTGTGTAAAGCACCTGAGTTTAACTTGGTATCAAATTCACCACTTGTTGCATCAGAGACGTAAGAATATTTTATATTAGAAGAACGATTTAAGTTTGCTTTGTATTCTAATTTTCCATGCTTTCTAATTTTATATTTTTCATTTTTTAATTCATCAACTGCAGCAATTGAAAGTCTTGCATTTCTTGATCGAATGCCTTGCTTTTTAAATTTCATAGCAGTGTTACCACTTTCTTGATAACCATCTAATAAAGTGTAACCAAGGTCTATTTGTCCAGAAGGGATTAGAATTAAATTATTTTTCTTAATCTCATCTTTTAATTTAATTGTTCCATATATTTGTCTACCTTTTCTATCAGCTGTTACACGTTCACCATCAAGCACTGATAAAATATCTGAATTAAGGACACCTACTCCAATAACTGTGTCTATAAATTTTGTATCATCTTCAATTGGGGATGAGGAATAATGGGTTAAATTATAAGTATTCGTATCTAAATTGCTTCCAGCTGAGCCAACATCAATATCATTTTTACCAAACCTAAAAGCAAGCCCCCTTATGCCATTATTTTTGGTAAATTTATCTGCTCCAACTGTAATTGCGTTAGTTTTAATCTTTTTAAATGAAGAAACATTTGTGTCTCCAACTCTACCAACAGCAATACTTCCTTCGCTCCAATAAAATACGTCTTGTTGTTTTTCCTCTTTTTTCTTTTTACTGGCTGAAGTTTTTACAACTTTAGTAAGAGAGGCAAGCATTGGATTGGTAAAATTAAGATCTAAATTAAGATTAGTAAGGTTTTGATTATCTTTATTTCTTCTAATCCACTTCAATCTATTTAAAGCAGTGTCCGTTGAGTGTTCAATGGTTCTTGTTGCAACTTCTATTTGTGCAATAGCTATTCCCGTTCTGACACTATTTTCTGTAACTGGAGGACATTTTCCTGCAATAATATTAAAGGGACAACTAAATCAAATTCGTGAATTGTATCACTCCCACCAACAGTTTTGTCATTACCTATATACATTTTTAAACCACTTGCACTGAATGCAATTCCTCTTGGTTGAGTTACGGTACTTTTTAAAGAATCTAAAGAGACTGTACCATCTATAGTAAATCCTGATGTATCGTATGCCGATGTAAGTGAAATTTGAGTCACATCTTGTGAACCAAGATTATGGTCAACAGAAAAAATCCTTTTTCCATTTGCGCTAAATCTAATAGAGTAAGGATTTGCTGTTTCACCCTCTAGCTCAATTCCTGCAGTGGTAACAAGTGATATAGTAGTTAAGTCATATGGAGTTGAAAGTTGGTACTCCAAAAGTCTGGTATTAGGTGCGAAGGTTGAGCTAAAGCCATGAAAGATTAAAAATAATTTTGTTCCATCATCATTAATTTCCAAACCTTGAAGACGATTTTTGCCTTTACCGGAAGTTACATCTCCAGCATTACTACCATTTTGTAAGGCATCACTGTCAAGATTTGAAGTTGCATTATTTGCATATAAACATGTTGAAATATCATAGGCTGTAGTTAAATCAAATCTAAATACTTTGTCAAAATCTGCACCATCACTGGATTTACCCTCTGCAAAAAATAGTTTCATTCCATCACTACTAAATTCTAAATCATATGAACCGTTGTTGTCCCCCCCGTGATCTAATTCGCATCTTTCATTGGCCCCCGCATAAATTCGTGTGGAGATATCAAATGGTGTAGATAGGGTGTATTCATTTATATGTGTATAAGTTTCTCCATCAGTTGTATTATTAAGTGTGAACATTTTTGTCCCATTTTTATTAAACTGAATACCTTGTATATGGTTAGCTCCCCCATCACTGACTGTTGCTGACTGTATATGGGTAACCATAGCTCCAAATGAATTAGAGATGGGAAGTATAAATAATAAAATTAAAATAAAGTTTTTTATAAATTTCATAAGATTAAAATGTTGCTGGCAATTTAATACTCAAGTCTTTAAATTGTTTATTTACCAGTTCAACTATTCCAGCTTGTGATTGCATCAAAATAAAAATGATGACAAAAATAGACCAACAGCTAATTTTCTTAAAAAAAATACCATAATGAAAAATACTATATAAAATTTAATTTAGCGGTTTTTCAGTTCTTTTAAGTGCTCAAAACGGGCAGAAATTCTGATATTGAGTGCGTTTTATCGAGGATAAAATAATCTTCATCAAAAATTCAAATATATAAATTTTAATAAATCAAGATGCTTAATTTAATAAAAAAAAGTAAAAAATTAATTATAAAAGGTGCTCTTAAACTAAAGGTATTTTTAGTTTTATTTAGTTTATTTTTTTCATCACTAGCTTTAGCTGAACCTACATTTATTGCTAATCTTGATATCAGCGACGATGAAGGAAGCGCTACTGGGATAACATTTAAACCTGATGGTACCAAAATGTATATTACAGGAATTGGTGCTGATAAAATATTACAATATAATCTAACGACAGCTTTTGATATTACTTCAGCAGCTTTAGAAAAGTCAGTGCTTATAAGAACAGTAGAGGGTGCACCAGAAGATGTAAAATTTAATTCAGATGGAACTGTAATTTTTATTTTAGGAACTGGAGGTAATGGGATTGATAGATGGTCTTTAAGTACACCATATGATATTGGATCGATCACTGCAGCAGATACCACTTTTACTTCTATTGGTGGTGATCCAAGAGGACTTGCTTTTAATAATGATGGAACAAAAATGTTTGTTTTGAATCAGACAAATACGCGGGTAGAAGAATATAATCTTTCAACACCATATAACCCTGATACTAAAACTTTAACCAACACACTTACTAATGCAACAAGTAGTAATTTTCATCAAGGACTAGGCTTCAATGCTGATGGATCAAAAATGTTTGTAGTAAAATCAAGAGGTGGCTCTAACACTGATAATAAAATTGATGAATACGCTTTATCTACTGCTTTCGATATATCAAGCTCAAGCGCAACATTAACTGGTACATTCTCACCAACTCATTCCAGTGATGAATACTTAAGTGGCATGGCTTTCAATGGTTCTGGAACAAAAATGTATCACATAAATTGGAGTGGTGATGAAGTTCGAGAGTATAGCTTAAGCTGTCCTTTTAAAGTCACTAGTTCATCAACGTGTGACGCACCACAAAAAAATAAAGATGTAAGGGGTGTAGTTGATGCACAAATTAATACTGCTAAAAATTTTGCTAAAGATTCAAGTCAGTCTGCTTTAAAAAGATTATCTATTTTAAGAGCGAATAAATACTACAACGCAAGTGCACAAAATATAGAGTTAAACTTTCAAAATGAATTATTAAAGAAAGTATCCAATAATGTTTTAAGTTCCGCACAAGCTAAATTAAACCCACTTCAAAAATTAGATCAAATTTTACCTAATGATTGGGAGGTATGGTCCGAAGGTAGCATTAGTTTTGGAAAAATTGGTGAGAGCTCCTTAAGTTCTGCTCAAGATATTGATAGCCTTGGTATAACTGTGGGTGTTGATACAAAAATGGATGATGACCAAATATTAGGAGTTGCTTTAAGAGTGGGTCAGACTGATGTTGATGTTGGAACCTTTGGTTCTAAAGTTGATACAAATGCATTAAGTTTATCTCTTTATGGAATTAACAGTTTAGAAAACAGTAATTTTTTAAAACACGTTTTTGGAGTTAGTTATTTAGATAGTGATATTGTAAGAAAATATGAAGGAAATACCGACATAAATACGGGTGACCGTGAAGGTAAGCAGGTTTTTGGTTCACTTAATTTTGGAAGAGAGTATGAAAATGGTGATTTAATTATTACTCCAACAGGTCGTATCGATGGAAGTTATACAGCACTTAATGGTTATACAGAAAGTGGCAGCGCTGCAGCACTTAGTTATAATGATCAAGACATTAAATCTTTAATGGCTTCTTTAGGAGTATTAATAGACCAAGATGTTGATCTAGAAAATTCAACTGTAAGATCTAGAATTAATCTTGAATACAGTAAAGAGTTTGCCTCAAGCTCTAAGGTGGTAACAAGCTACGTATCAAACAGTGAAAGTTTTGAATATCAAGCTGATAACAAAAATAGAGATATATACACAGCAGGACTTGGTTTAGATTTTAAGCATGACCAAGGGTTAATAATTAGTACTGATTACGAAAGACAGCAAATCAAGGGTCATGGTTATATTAATAAATTTACATTATCAGCAGGCTTTTTATATAGAAAAGAAACAGAGTTTGCACTTGGTCTTGATGAAGAAATGACTTCGAGCTTTAAAATTTCTAAAGCACTAGGTGTATTTGATTTAGAATTTGATTTAGAAAATAATTTTTCAAATCAAGAAAATCATAATGCTAACTTATCTATATTAAGTAAATTTTAATGAGTAAAATAAAAATAGTTTTCTACTTAGCTTTAGCTTTTATTTTTTATAAAGGCTTTGTTGCATTTCAAAATTTTGAAATTGGTGTTGATGACAGGGTTGCAGCTATAGAAGAAAAAGCAGATTTTGAAAAAGAAGGTGAAGTAATTGGTCTCATGATGTATTTAGGTGACCCACCAGAGTTATATGAACATTTATTAACTAAGAATAAATCTAGATGTTTAGAAATGAAACAAACAGCAGAAGAGAGCTCCTCTGCATACTATGAATGCGCAAGAGTGAACGCCGTCCTTAAAGGTGGAAAAATTGTAAGCATTATTAATGAAATTGAAGTTATAGAATAATTATTAAATTAAAATTTATTTGAAATTTCTATATTTGCACCATAGTCAGGTACATCACTTATAAAATTATAATTAGAGCTCATCTTTAAATCAAATCCATTTATGTTATTCTTATATGAGAAACTAGTATTTTCAAAATTATTCAAATCAAATACAAATTTCATTGCGTCTATTGGAACATACCCTACAGATAAATAAATGTCATTACTATAACCTTTTCCATTAGATTGAAGTCTCTCAAAATTTCCAACGAATGACCATCCTGTTATGGAAGTGACATCAAAACCGTACCCAATTCTAAGATTATGTTTGGACTTATTTTCTACATTATAATTGTAAACAGTACTTTGACTATTTAGATAATAAAATTCTGCATCTGATGATGGACTTAGATCAGTAATATATTCTAATCGACCATGGTGATTAATAATTTCATCTTCTTCTTTATCTGTATCTGTTTTATCTAAAAGGACACCAAGTGTTATTAATGCTGATTTAATATTTTGCTCTTTATAAAGTAGTGCATCAGCTAAACTATCTCCAACAACAGTTCTTTCTCTAAATGCTTTTAGTTTTGTGTACCCTAAATCTAATTTAATACCTGGATTGAGATTTAAATCTTCATCAACTATTCTTTTTCCAAAATTAAATGATCCATATATCTGTTGACCTTCTCGGTTTCCCTCTAAAATGTTACCATAAATAACCCTTTTTTGATCTATATCTAGTAAACTAACTCCAATTAATGCATCTGTAAAAACGTGATCATCTCTAAGTTTGGTATCATATAGGGCAAAACTATATGCATCTGTCTCTAATTTTGTTCCACTACTTCCAATATCAACATTATCGTTTGCATACTGAAAGACGTATCCATGCATAGCATCTCTATCATCATCTTTAATTTTATCTGCACCAACTGAGATACCATAGCTGTGAAAATCTCTTGATGATGAATTTATAGATTTATTTTTACCCAAACTAACTCTACCTTCACTCCACTGAAACCAATCCTCACTCTCATAACTTCTATCAACTTCTTTTTTTGAGCTTTTAAGAGCACTAACTAATTTTGATATTTTTTCATTTGTAAAATCAATTTCTGCATTAAGATTTGATAAATTATCTTTATTTTTATGTCTTCTTAACCACTCAATTCGGTGAAAGATTGGAAGCGTATTATTCTTAATTATACGTTTTGATAATTCTACATTAGCTTCTATGATTGCTTTAACATCATTATTATTTGAGGCATCAATACAAGTAATGGTACCAGCGCAAGCTAAACTATATTCAAAAATTTTATTTGTTGAAGCAGTAGAGCCAGCATCATTAGTAACAAACAACTTCGTAAAATTTGCTGTGAAAATAAAGCCTCTCATATGACTAACTCTGCTACCTAGCTCGTATTCAGTAGAAGTAGAAGAAATAGTTGTGATATCCCAAGGTGTACTTAGAGTGTATTTATGTATATTATTATTACCATCACCTGCGACATACAAAATTGACCCATCCGAATGCAATTGAATATTTCTCATTCCTCCGTCAGAAGAGCTGGCTAGACTGGCTGATAAAGAACCCACTGAAACTCCAGATCGAAGATCAAAAGGAGTTGTTAATATATATTCTCTTATTTTATCTTGAGTTTTTCCACCCACAAACATACGTGTTCCGTCAGGTTTAAATGTTAAAGTTCTTACTTGATCTTCATTGCCAACACCCGTTATGTCTACTTCAAATATTTTCTCACAATCCAATGTAGAAGTATCCCAAGCAGTTGTTAATTTAAATTGATAGACTGCAACTCCAGGATTTCCAGAGTGATCTTTGTTGGTAGTTATAAACATTCTTGTTCCATCAGGTTTAAATTCAATAGCGTGTGGTAACTGCATATCTGTACTACATGTTAATTTTGTTCCAGCTCCATCAACAAATGTTCTTGTTGCTGTACTTATATCGAATGGAGTGCTGAGCGAATATTGAACTATGTAGGCATCATGATTTGCAACACGATTTGTTATATACATTATGCTTCCGTCTGGTTTAAAGTTTATTCCTCTAACACCAGGTACATCTGTGGATAGTATTTTTTCTTTTTGAAATTCTAAAAAAGCAAAAGCATTAGAATAAAATAATGCTAAAAAGCTAAATACAAAAAATGATGTTTTGAGAATTTTTTTCACCTTAGCAGATTAATGAAATTAGGATAAATACAACCGTGTTGGTGCCCAAATCGAATTAAATTTGTTAGCTATAATATCATTTTAGAGTTTTCTCACATGTCGTGTTGACAACTGATCAAAATGGGTGGAAAAAACAACTTGTAAGACTTTAATAGAAATCATGATTAAAATTACAAATAAAACTAATGAAGAACAAATCTTCAAAATTATTAATGAAAATTTTAGTCAGTTAGCACCCTCATATTATTCGTTGGTAACTCATTGGTTTATTAATGCTTATAAAAATTTTAAAGGTATCGATAAGTATATAATTTTAATTTATCTGATTAATAAAGACTTTATTCACTATAGAAAAAATGGACTAATGGTTGATTATGATACGTTTTATAAGGATAAAACACTAGAAATTCCAAATATTAATATTTCAGATATTGCAAGAGACCTTCTTATACCTAAGGAAAATGTAAGAAGAAAAATATCTGAATTAGAGAAAAAAGGTATTATTAAAAGAGCAGGAAAAAAGATCTTTATTGAAAGACCTGGCTTTATACAAACAAAAGCTAATATAACTTTAAAAGATTTTAGTAGTTTGGTTTCTACGTTTAGTGAAATTTTAAAAGATAAAAAAATAATTAAAGAACCTTTAAACACAGATCAAATTTCAAATTTAATTAAAGAAAATTTTTCTTTTTGTTGGTATCAATTTTACAAATTTTTATTCATATTTTCTAACCGTTGGAAAACAGATACTAAAACTCAGGATTTAGAAACAATATGTGTGGGATTAATTGTAATGATTAATACTGTTCAAAATAGGGGTTTCAAAGACAAGAATTTAGATAGACAAAAATATTTTAAAGCAGTTCAAAAATCTAATCACATTGGTATTAACGCATTTTCTATAGCTGATATTACGGGAATTCCAAGGGCTACCGTTGTAAGAAAATTACAATTTTTAATCGAAAACAAATTTTTAAATATTAGTGAAAAAAAACTTTATAACTTTGCTATGGGGACACAAACTAAACAATTTAAAGTGCTCACTAAATTACAAGATAAAAATATGAAAGCTTTGGGTAAATTTTTGTATAAGGTTTTTAATCAGATTAAAATAATAAACACTAATTAGATTTTCTTAAAATAAAAACAAAGATTACGGAGGTTGCCATCATTACTAAAGCATAAGCAGCGGTTGGCACCATATAAATAATATTATCAAATAATTGAGTAGCAACAAAAACTGCTAGGGTTCCATTTTGCAAACCACATTCTAAAGAGATAGCTCTTTGTTGAGGTGTCCCTGATGCAAAAAATTTAGCAACATAAAATCCTATCACCATCATAGTTACATTTAATATTAAGGCTATTAAACCTGCTCGAGTTAAAAAGCTTACAATTTTATCCCACTCTTCAATATATATTGCAGCAAAAACAAGTAAAAATAATGCAATAGAAAATCTTTGAATTAACTTCAAATTTCTAATCACTAAATCACCAGTAAAATGTCTGATAGTCATTCCAATTATTACTGGAACTGTGACTACAAAAAACATTTTTAAAGAAATGGATACCATTGTTATTTCTCTCTCAACATAGGTGATATCAAACAGATTAATTGAATTGATCACAATGAATGGCACTGTTACTATACTTAATAAGCTCATAACTGCTGTCAGTGATATTGATAGCGCTACATCACCCTCTGCAAATTTTGTAAGAACATTGGAGGTTACACCCCCTGGAGCAGCTGCAATTAGCATTACTCCTAAGGCCATTTCAATCGGCACACCTAAGGTAATGATAAGTAGATAGGCAACGATTGGTAAAACAATTAACTGACAAATAAAACCAATAAAAAAATCTTTAGGGTTTTTTGCAACTCTTAAAAAGTCATCTACTGTTAAAGAAGCTCCTAGTCCAAGCATAATAATAGCTAGAGCGATTGGAGCGATGTTGGTTACTATTTCCATTAATTTAATTTAAAATTTCATGCATAGTTCCACCCATTTTGATCATTTGTCAACCCATTTTGGTCGGTTGTAAACAGGACAAGATAAATCCTAAAAAAAAACTACAAATATTAAAGTTAATTCGATTAAAGAACTAATAAAGATTTATTCTAAATACACTAAGATGCTTAAGAAATTATAAGATTTTTATCTTTTAAAAGATGGTGTTTAAAAAAAGCAAAAACTATCCAATTGATATTAAAGTAAGATCATCACTTAATTTTCCAGATTTAGAGCTGTCAATTATTTTTTTACTAATATCTGATAAGTGTTTCTTCGAATCTTTTGTGTAGTTATCTTCAATTATTTCAATTGAACCTTCAATACCTATTTCTTGTCCTTCAGCATTTAAACTTTCAGACAATCCATCTGTAAAAACATAAAATTTGTTTCCTTTTAAAAGTTGTTTATTAATTTTATAAATTGATTTATTTTTTTGGTGAATAACCCCCATCGGTGGTGCTTCACTATCAAAATTTTGGTATTTACCATTTTTGTCTCTAATGATAGCTGGTTGATGTCCCGCATTTACCCATGAAACTTCTTTGGTAATTAAATCATATTTTCCAAGAACACATGTCACAAACATGCCTGATGTTTTGGTGAGAAATAAATCGTTATTCATATGAAGCATCATTTCATCTGGATCTACCTGATCTCTTGACATGACTTCAAATAAAGTAGAGGCTTTTGCCATCACCATTCCAGCATGAACTCCCTTACCTGCTACATCTGCAATTATAAAATTAATACTATCATTATGGGGATAAAAACTAAAAAAATCACCTGAAACTTCTCTCGAAGCAATATTAATTCCTTGCACAGGATAATTTTGTAAATCTCTTTTTGGTAAAAAATTTTCTTGAACTTTTACAGCCAAATTTATTTCTTTGGAAATTCTACTTCGCCACTTTTCTTTTTCATTTTCGCTAACCTCAAGCTTGTTCATCAATTTATTATAATAAAGTCCTATTACCCCTCCTGCAGTGAAAGGATCTTGTGGGCCTCTAACAGAGAGATCTCCACTTTCAGACTGTTTTTCAAGGATTGAAATTAAATCATGTTCTACTGAAACTGCATTATGTTCAGCAATATTTAATCCTAATTCCTCTTGTAAAGGAGTTACTCTTAATGGATAAAAATAATTTAAAATTTTTAAAATAATATAAGATCCAAAAAATGCGAAAGCACCAATTGCTAATATTCCTATAACCTGGACTTCAATTTGCTCTAACCTTGTAAGTCCTGTTCCTAATTTTTCTAAATCACTGAACAAACCAACTGAAATAGTTCCCCATACACCTGCTCCTAAATGAACTGGCACTGCACCTACGACATCATCTATCTCATATTTGTTTAACAGTTCATTTATAAAAATTGCTACGATTGCACCAATAATACCAACAAAAATTGCCGTAACTGATGTCATTGAATTACAACCAGCTGTTATAGCAACCAATCCTGCAAGAGGACCTAATATTACATAAAATGGATCTGGTTTTTTAAATAATAAAAATGAAATACCTAGTCCAGTTAACAACCCAAAAGCAGCAGAAAGAAATGTATTTATCAATATTAATGGCACTGTTTCATCCATTGCTCCATTACTTCCGCCATTAAAACCAAACCAACCAAACCATAAAATTAAGGTTCCTAAAACGGCTAACGGAAAACTAGAGCCAGTAAATTTACCTTTATTAGACTCAGAATATTTACCAATTCTTGGCCCTAAAATTAATACAGCAGCAAGTGCAATCCATCCTCCAACAGAATGAACAATAGTGCTACCAGCAAAATCAACAAAACCAAGTTCTGTTAACCATCCAGTATTTTTAATTTCTCCCGTAACAGCCGATAACTGCATTACAGTATCATTCATATTATTTAGATAACTGGATGACCAAGCCCAATGACCAACAATTGGATAAATTATGCCAGTTGCAATTATCGTTATTATTAAATATCCATTAAATTTCATTCTTTCAGCCACAGCTCCAGAAACTATTGTTGCAGCAGTTGCAACAAACATGGCTTGGAACACAAAATATGTCATGTAATCAGCTTTTTCGGTTTTAAAGAAAAAAAGATCTGTTCCAAAAAAACCATTATAACTTGTCCCAAACATTAAGCCGAAACCAAAAATCCAAAAAACTACAACTGATAAACCAAAATCAGCAGCATTCTTAAGAGCAACGTTAATACTATTTTTGTGTCGTGAAAGACCAGTTTCCATACACATGAAACCAGCTTGCATGATGAAAACTAATATCGCACAATCAATAACCCAAAGAGTATCAACAAACGATTTTACAGATTCCAAACTAATACTTTCCATTTTCTATCAATTTATAAATATCATCTTTAAATTTATTTTAAAATTTATCAATCGTTATAGATGCGATTAATTAGCTAAAATTAATAATAACTCTTAAAATTTCTTATTTACCAATTGCAATAATTGTTAAATCATCATCAAGAATATCGTTATCTTTTTTAACACCATCTTCCACAATTTCTTTTTTTAAACTTTTTAAACGAATTTCTTCTGTCGCACTTGTTAATTCTTTTTGTAATGAAGAGTTTGTGTGTTTTAGGATTAATTCTTTTACACCATCAATTCCTATTTCTTGTTTATTTTCATCCATACATTCTGAAAATCCATCAGTAAAACAGTAAATTCGTCCACCATTTAATTTAAAGCTTTCTAATTGATAAACACTTTCATCTTTATGCTTAATCACTGCCAAAGGCATTGAGCTTGAAGGATATTCTTTAAAATCTTTACCCACTTTTAATAAAGTTGGCTGATGTCCAGCATTTGCAATTTCAACTAAATCTGTTTTCAAATTATATCTTCCAACAATTGAAGTAATAAAGGTACCAACAGGATTAGTTTCTTTCAAATCATTATTCATCTCTAATAAAATTTCGTTAGGCTTAAATTTTTGCTTAGCGAAGATCTTAAATAAAGTAATAGCTTTTGCCATAACCATTCCTGCATTCACCCCTTTTCCTGAAACATCAGATAGGGTGAAATACACCTCATCATCATGAAGGTAAAAATCATAAAAATCTCCCGAGATTTCTCTTGCAGGAATATTTAATCCAAATATTGGATAGTTTTCTATATCTCTTTTTGGCATTAATCGTTGCTGAACATTCATTGCAAGTTTAATTTCTTTAGAAACTCTATTCTTCCATTTGTTTTTTTGCTTTTCACTTTGTTCCAATTTGTTCATTATGACATTATATTGCGTGCCAATAATTCCACTTTCAGTAAAAGGATCTTGTGGTGCGCGGCTTGAATAATTGTCTGATTTTGCTTGATTAGTTAATACCTCAAGTAATTCGTGCGTGTCCGTTGATGCATTGTGTTCTGAAATATTTAAACCAAGTTCTTCATGAATTTTACTTACTCTTAGAGGGAAAAATGAATTAATAGTTTTTAATATTAAATAAGAACCAATGAAACAAAAAGCACCAATTGAACTTATGCCAATTAGTTGAATATATATTTGTTCTAATCTTGTTTTTTCAACACCCATCAATTCAAAATTTGCAAACAAAGCAACTGCAATAGTTCCCCAAATTCCACATGCTAAGTGAACTGGTATTGCACTAACCACATCATCAATTTTAATTTTTTCAAGTAATACAATTGTTGAGCCTGAAATAATTCCACCAATACTTCCTATTATAATTGCATGAGTGGGATCAACATAAGCACAAGAAGCAGTTATTGAAACTAGTCCAGCAAGGGGACCCGTGATCATAAATAATGGCTCTGGTTTTTTTAAAACAATGATACCCATAACACTTGAGAAAATAAGTCCAAAGGATGCTGATAAAAAAGTATTAATTAAAATTAATGGAATTTTTAAATCCATTGCACCATTAGCACCTCCATTAAATCCAAACCAACCAAACCACAAAATTAAAGCACCTAAAGCTGCCATTGGTGTATTACTTCCTTGAAAAGATTTTTTTTTATCATCTTCTCTAAATCTTCCAGTACGGTTACCAACTACCAGTAATACTGATAAAGCAATCCATCCTCCTACAGAGTGTACAACGGATGCACCTGCAAAATCTAAATATCCTAATTGACCTAACCAACCAAATTTTTGATCAGGATTTTCAAAATTAAATGCCCAAGACCAGTGACCTACAATTGGATAAAAGAGGCCAGAAACTAATAATGTAATAATTATATATGAGAAAAACTTTAATCTTTCTGCAACTGCACCTGAGATAATAGTTGCAGCTGTTGCAACAAACATTGCTTGGAAGACAAAATATGTTTGATAGCCTGCAACCTTAGTGGTGAAGAAAAAAAATTTGGTACCAAACAGTCCTGATACACTGGTTCCATACATTAATGCGAAACCAAACGCCCAAAAAACTACAACAGATATTCCAAAGTCTGAAACATTTTTAAGGGCAACGTTAATACTGTTCTTGTTCCGAGACAAACCAGTCTCTAAACACATAAAGCCTGCCTGCATTAAAAAAACAAGGATTGCACAAATTAAAAGCCAAAAGGTATCTAAATTTGCTTGTAAGATTGCATCTAAGCGAAATTCTAATGCATTTAAAGCTCCCTTATTAGTAAGCTCTAATTGATTTATGTTGGACTGCAGCTTATTGAGCAATATCTGAGTATCAGCTGCAGTCATAATTTTATTTTAATTAATCTACTAATTTTCTAGCTTCACCAGCATCAGTAATAATCTTATCAACACTTACTACTTTAATAACTTCAAAGCCTGTTCCAAGTATTGCTTTTTTATAATCTTCATTAGTTAAATCAGATTTATCAGGGTAAGATGATACCGCAACACCTTCTGGCCATGAGACTTTAACAGTAGCAGATGGGCTAGCTGCTTGAAGTGCTTTAGTTACCATTTTTTGGCATTTAATACACATCATTCCATTTACTTGGGCAATTTGAGTTTGAGCTGCAAATAAATTGGTTGAAAATAAAACAAAACCTAAAAATAGTATATATTTTTTGAACATAGTTTTTCCTATTGTTAATTATAAGTCAAAGCTATCACGCATCAATTCATTTTAAAATTCGTCAATCGCCCAAAATGAGCCTTTTTGATTAAGATGAACTCAAATATCTATATTTCTTGAATAATTTATATATTATCTATGAATACTCATTGGATCAAAATAACAATCCATATGATCTATAGTTTCAAAAAAAATTTCATTTAACTCACTAGAATGGACCGTTGGACAAATTTTTTCTACATTTAATTCATTGATATAATCTTTATTAAATTTTTTCATTGCTGAAGAGCCAGCATAAGATGCTGAAGCTTGTAAAATACTTCCAGAGTTTACTAGAGTCAAGCTTGGCCCAAGTGCTGCAGAATATGGACCACAATTACTTAATAACGGTATAAGCAATAATATAAGAATAATTTTTTTCACAATATTTATTTATACAAGAATATTTAATTTGAAACTGTAAAACTATCCATTATGGGTGGTTAGCTAATTTTTTTAGCAATCATCGCCTCTAGTAAAATTGCCGTTACGACTAAGGATTAATTGGCAAGCTCCATCGATTTCTTTAGCAATTATATTAAAATTTGAAGAACCTATGCTTGCAACACAAATTTCATAACCCATATCTTTACCAATTTGATCTCCTCCACCAAACAAAATTGTTTCAATATCATTTGATGTTGATGAGGTAGGTGTGCAGCTATCATTATCCTGCGTGTAATAATTTCCACTATTTGAATATTCTTCTGTTTGAGCTAGTGATATTTGTAGCATCACATTTTTTGCAGATTTTTCTTTAGTGCCTGAAATATAACCGCTGTAAGTAATAACTCCTACAGAAGCTAAAATACCAATTATTGCTACCACAACTAAAAGCTCAACCAGGGAAAACCCTAGTGAGCTTTTAATTTTTATTTTTTTTGTTTCTTGCAATCGAGATGATTATTCTATTGCAACAGCATTAGTTAGTACGTCAGCAGTTGCGTCGTCACCATACTGTGTTGAAACGGTAATAGTTCCAGCATCATCCCCTGTTATTGTTGTAACACCTTTTCCTGATGCTAGACATGTTGTACTACCATCTGAAGCCGTTGGCACAGTACTACCGTCTGTTACTCCTTTACAAACTGGCGTGTATGTGTTTTTAAAATCTGCTAGTGCAGCAACAGCACCACTCATGATTAAAGCTTCTGTTCTGCCTGAACATGTTAAATTTCCACTCATTGCAGTAGACTCAGTACCCATGTTACATTTTTGAATTTCAGCAGCTAAATATTTTGTTACTGCCCCTTGGTTTGATTTAGAAGCATTAATTTTTGCACTCTTAGTGTAACCATTGTAAGCAACAACACCTACCGCAGCTAAAATACCTATAATTGCTACAACAACTAGCAATTCAATAAGTGTAAAACCTTTATTATTTTTCATAATTTCCTCTGTTATTAGTTATTATTATTAAATTTATTATAATTATTGATGATGTAAACTAAAAATCTTATTATATTAAATAATAATCAAAGATAATTGACCATATTGGGTTTACTTGTTTCTTATTTTTGTTAATAGCTATAAATAGTAAATAAAATATGAAATATAAAGTTACAGATAATGAAAATGTAAGCACTGTTTTTCTTACTGGAGAAATAGATATGGATGTTGCAGATGAGGTAAGAGAAATTGTTTTTCCTTTAATTGATGCTGGAAAAGAAGTTCATTTAAATTTAAAAGATGTACCCTACATGGACTCTTCTGGTATATCGATAATTATAGAAAGCAATCAAAGAGCTCGAGAGAAAAATACTAAAGTTGAACTTAAAGAGGTTAGTCAACCTGTTGAAAAAGTTCTAGCAATGGCAAGAAAGTTTTTATGACATACAAAATTACAGAAGAAGACAATATAAGCACCATATTTTTAGATGGTGAAATAGACATGGATAAAACGGATGAAGTTAAGGGAGTTATCTTTCCTGTTATCGACTCTGGTAAAAATGTTGCTTTAAATCTAAGTAATGTTCAATACATGGATTCTTCTGGTATTTCAGTTTTAATAGAAAGTCATCAAAAAGCCCTTGAGAAGGGAACCAAGCTTGTCATTAAAGATGTGAGTAAATCTGTTTTAAAAGTAATCATGATGGCAAAGTTAGAACAAATTTTAAATTTGGAGTAAATAAATTATGAGTTTAGAAAACTTTAATCGTTCAGAAAAAAAAGATTTTTTAGTTAGCTCAGCAAGTTTGAAAGATGTCAGAGCTTTTTCTAGAGATGTTTTTGAAAAATTTAAAATTGATGAAGATTTAAGAGAAGAGTTAGTTTTAGCGATTGCTGAAGCTGCGCAAAATATAGTTAAACATGCATATAAAGATATGCCTGACACTCAAGATAAAATGGTTGTAAGAATATCTTGTAGTGATGATGTTCTAGAGATTTCTTTCTTTGATAAAGGCAAACCAGTAGAAAAAAGCAAAGTTAAACATAGAGCGATCGATGATATTAAACCAGGTGGACTAGGAACATTTTTCATTCAACAAATTATGGATTCAATTAATTTTGAACCAGGAAAAGAACCCTGGATTAATAATTTAGTTTTAACCAAAAAATTAAAAATTAGTTAATTAAAGCACCCACGTTAAATATTGGTGAGTACATGGCTATCATTAAACCACCAATCATTACTCCCATGAAAACAATCATGATAGGTTCAATTAAAGCAGACATGTTATCGACTGTCGTATCAAATTCTTCTTCATAATAAGCAGATACTGAATTAAACATTTCATCTAATTGACCTGTTTGTTCTCCGACAGAAATTAATTGACTAAAAGTTGGTGGGAAGAGTGGTTCTTTTAAAAAAAGTTTTGTTAAGGTATCACCAGAGAACACACCTTTTTTTACACTCTCTAGTGCATCAGTTATCACATCATTATTACTAACTGATTTTGCAATTTCTAAACTCTCTAATAAATTTACACCAGCAGCACTTAAATTACCTAAAATCAATGCAATTCTTGCCAGTAGAGATTTTAAGATCATATCTCCAAAAATAGGTAATTTTAAAATTTGTTTATGCCATCTAAAACGAATTGCAGCATTTCTTTTTACAATAAAATTAAACCCGAAGTATCCACCTATTCCACCAAACAGAATTACTTTTCCACCTGTACCACTTAAAAAATCACTCATTGCCATGATGGTTGCTGTTGCAGCGGGTAATTCTAAGCCCATTCCATCGTACATTTTTGCAAATACTGGAACTACTTTAATCAACATAAAAGCACTTACAGTAATCGCTACTGTAAACATGATCGCTGGATACATTAAAGCTCCCTTAATTTTTTTCTTAATCTTTTCTTTTTTCTCTAATGAATCTACTATTTTAAGTAAAAATACATCTAGCTTACCACTTGCTTCACCAGCCTTAATCAAGTTGACATAAATATTATCAAAGTATTGCGGATACTTTTCAAAACATTTTGATAGGTTCACACCCCCTTCTAAACTTTTTCTAATATCTTCTATAATGTCTTTAAGAGCAGGACTTTCTAATTGGTCCCTTAACATTATTAAAACCTGCAAAATAGGTAAGCCCGCCTTAACCATGGTTGCAAATTGCTTTGAGAATATAAGAATTTCTTCTACTTTAACTTTTTTTTTCCCAAAAAGAGATGAGCCACCTGATTTTTTTTTTGCTTCACCTTTTTTTTTCTTAGACTTAATTATGTTGGTGATTATTACTTTTTTTTCTTTTAATAAATGAGAAGCTTCATCAAGGTTGATTGCCTCAATATCTCCTTCTACATATTTACCTTCGGATATTCCTTTATAAGTAAAAGCTTCCATTTTTATTCGCTTGAAAGAATTCTCTCATACTCTCTAAAATTAAGCTCACCAGATGCAATCATTCTTCTACCCATATCTTGCATCGTTCTAAATCCTTCCTTAATAGCTATTTCTCTTAATTCAGGAGTGGTTGCTTGTTTTAAAATAGCTTCTTTAATTGGTTTTGAGACCACTAAGATTTCATAAATACCTTGTCGACCTTTGTATCCTGAGTCACTACATTTTGCACAACCTTTACCTTTGATGGCTTTTACTTTTGAAGCGTCTTCATCACTAAACCCCATATCTTTAAGAACCTTAGGATTAACATCATCATCAGGCACTCTACAATCTTTACAATTTTTTCTAGCTAGTCTTTGGGCTACAACAAGTTGGCAGGCAGCACTTATTAAATAATCTGGCGTTCCCATGTTTTGTAATCTAGTAATAGTACTTGGAGCGTCATTAGTGTGTAGAGTACTAAATACTAAGTGACCTGTAAGGGCAGCCTTTAATCCGATATCAACTGTTTCTTTATCCCTCATCTCACCAACTAGAATAATTTCAGGGTCTTGTCTTAAAAAAGATCTTAAAGCTTTAGCAAAGGTAAAACCGATATCATCTTTAATTTGTACTTGTCCTACACCATCTAATTCATATTCCACAGGATCTTCAGCTGTTAAAATATTTAAATGGGGCTTACTTACTTCTTTTAAAATACTATATAACGTTGTTGATTTCCCAGATCCTGTTGGTCCAGTTACCAAAATTAATCCCTGACTACCGTGAATTCCTTTTCTTAGACTTTCTAAATCTTGCTTTTCAAAATTTAATTGTTCAAGGGTAATATCTCCCGCGTCTTTGTTAAGAATACGCATAACAATTCTCTCATTATTTGCAGTAGGTAAAATTGATAAACGTAAGTCAACTACTTTATTACCAATTTTAAAATTAATAGCTCCATCTTGTGGTAATCTTCTTTCTGCAATATCTAATTTACCCATAATTTTAAATCGAGTAACTACTGCCCCGTAATTGTCATGCAGAAACTGTCTATAGGTTTCTTGTTCTTGAAGCATACCGTCTAATCGATATCTTACTCTTGAACTAAATCGGTAAGGCTCTATATGAATATCACTAACACCCATTTTAATTGCATCTGCTACCACCGCTGTACTAAATTTGATTACCTCTGACTCATTTTCAATTGCTTCAATATCTTCTTCTGGTTTATTGTCTAAAACTTCCCCTGCATCTCCTAAATCTGTTTCAAAAGTTTTTGTTTTTCTCCTATTCTCATTTCGAATTGACGCAATAGTTACTTCATCTGTTTCACTTGATAATCTTTCAATATATTCAGAAATATCACCTATTTTTGCAGCATGAAGTTCTATGTTTTTTTTTGTAATAGCTTTTAAATTTCGCATCAATCCCAATTTTGAACTATCTGGGATTGCCATGTGTAAAGTTTTTCCATCAATTTTAAATGGTGCTACAAAATTCATCTTAATATAGTTTGATGGTAAAACTGTTTTTACTTCTTCAGTAATTTCAACTGACTTTAGATCAATTATTTCTAGATTTTGTTCTTTAATTAATAAATCAATTATTTTTTTTTCATCAGTAAGCTTTAATTCAAATATTGCATCAATTTGAGATTTATTGTTTTCAGTGCTTACTTTTTTAATATCTATTAAATCTTTTCCAGAAATAATGTCATTATCAATTAAGACATTAACTAAATTAATTTCACTCTCTCTACTTATTTTAAACATTATAAAATTCTTGGAGCGATAAATACCAATAACTCGTTCATTGTATCAGAATTTGATTTTCCACTAAGTACTTTTCCTAGAATTGGTACTTTTGACGTTCCTGGAACACCTTGTCTATTATTCGCTACGTTATTTTTTTTAATACCACCAATTACAACTATATCCCCATCAGCTACTAATAATTTTGTATTTATCTCCATTTTATTTACACCTACTGATGCTGCATTTGCTCTATTTGGAGTATCATTGTTTACTTGAATTGAAAGCATAACGTTTCCATCACCTATGATATTAGGAGTAACTATCAGTTTTAATGATGCATCAACTGGTTTATCTTCCCCTTCTCCACCATCAATATAAATTGTTTCACCCTGATTAATACTTGCTTGTTGATTATCTAATGTAAATAATTTTGGATTAGATACTGTTTTTGATAAGCCTTGAGCTTCTAAAAAATCAAGTTCAAGTTTTAAAACAGCAGAACCTGTTTTTTTCAATATTCCAATTCCACTTGTTGCAGCAGCTGACCCAAAATTTACTAAATTATCTGTTCCAGCACCGCTTGTAAAAGCACCTGTTGAATCAGATAATGCAGCCCCTGTTCCTGATGCAGCTCCTACACTGCTACCTCCTTGTGTACCACCCATTCTTAAACTTTTTCTTGTGTAAGCAGCTCCAAGTCTTTTTCCTAAACTTTGCTCAAATGTTGAAGTAGCTTCAACTATAAAAGCTTCTATTAAAACTTGTTTTGTTCTTTTATCAATTTCTCGAATAACTTTATCAACGATATCTAAATCTTTCTCTTTACCTCTAACAATAATTGATCTTGTGGTTGCTTCTTCCGTTACTTGTATTGGTATAAAATTCCCATTCGTTCCAACAGATGTAAATAATTCTGTGATTGTGGCTTTAGCTTCTGATGGGGTTATATAATAAAGTCTAAAAATTTCTGAAATAATTGGTTCTACTGAATCTTCTAATTCAACTTTTTTCTTAACTGCTGAAGCTCTCGCTGATTTATAACCTTCTTGTGACGTTAGATTAGCAGGAGTAGAAACTCTAATAATATTACTTGCTACATCTATGTCTGCTGCATAATTTTTTAAATCTAATAATGCATTAAATGCTTTATCCCATGGAACATTATCTAACTCTGCACTTATTGATCCTGCCACATCGTCACCTACTAAAATATTAATTTGACCAACTTCAGACATTAATTTCATTGCTTCTTTAAAATCTAAAGCTTGAAATTTAAAAGAAACATTTTGTTTTAAAGATTTGAAATCTTCCGAAATTAATAAATAATTTCTCTCTTTAACAGATGATATTTGTTTTCTTTTTTTAAGCTTTACGACATCACCTTCAGCAGGAGTTGGTCCCATTTCTACACTTTTTTCAACCTCTAGTTTTCCAGTTTTCTTGATATCAGTTTTTATTAGTGGGGTGTCGTGTTTAAAAGAACCAGTGTTTTTAGCAAATTTTTCAGCACAACCTGTTAAAAAAATAAATAAAAAAGGTAAAATTAAAAATAATATTTTGTTTTTAAATTTCATAATTATTTTGTTCTTTCTGTAATTTTATTATTAAAATTTATCACTAAGAGAGAGTTTTCATTTTTTTCAAAAACTGCTTCTCTATTGTTAAGTCCAACTAATTTTACTCCAGGGCTTAATTCTTCAAACCTAGCTAAAGTAATTATATTTCCACTTGAATTAATTAAAGATACGAACCCATCATCATTTGCAGAGGTCATTATCCCAACTAATTTAAACTTATATAAGCTCATTTCATTTTGTGCCTCTTCTGGATTACTTGATAAAATTGTATTACCACCAGTTAATGAACTATCTCCAGCAAAAGGATCGTTTAATGGAAGAGGCTCTTCATCTTTAATTTCTGATGAAATATTCGATTGTGAATTTGCCTGTTTTTCTTTGATCTTTTTATTTATCTCTTTAGCTTTATCAATAATGTTTTGCTCTTTATCATGACTATCAGCCATGGAAACTTTTGATAGCAACATAAAAAACACTGAAATAATGATTATTTTAAAAAAATTCATTTGGTAACCCCACTATTGTTAACGTACCTTTTACTTTTATCGCTCCAGTTGTATTCCCTTTTACCACCTGAATAGACTCTTTGTCAAAGTTTAACATTTTGTTAGAAAGCGATAGAGCTCTTTTAAATTTTATGTAACCAATAAAATTACCATCAATTTCAAAATCAACAGGGATCAAATAATAGGCAATATTTGCAACATTTTTAACTTGGTTGTTTTTCTTTTTTTTCGTTTTTTTACCGTCTGCTTGGGCTAAGGCTTGTGCTTTTAATACTTCTTGAATTACCTTTTTTTCAATTCTAGTGATTACTAGATCATTTTGTCCGGCATATTCACTTAATGTTTGATAAAGACCCTCTACTTCAGCTTTAGAATGAAACAAGCTAGAGTATTTTTCATAATCAGGCTTAAGTTTTTTAATTCTTGCTCTCATTGAATAAATTTCAGAAGTAAATTTTGCAGTTTCTTGTATTTTCAAATTCATGTCGTCCAATTTAGCTTTTCTAGACTCAACCATTGGATTTAAAATTGCGTAATAAATTATTAAGAAAAAAACAATTGCACCAAAGATTATTCCTATTTTTATAAGAGTTTTTTTATCAGCTAATTTTGTAATCTGATCCTTGATATCAGACATGTTAATATTTTTTAAATCTATATCCATTGCTATATTTTACCTGTTTTAATTTTTACAAACACTCTAAAACCTTTCATTGTAGCACCACCTGCTGTAGATTTTGGTAATCGCATTGATGATAATGATGCTTGCTCAACCAATTTTTGATTTCCTAAATTTTCTATAAATTTCAAAATATCTTGATCACTTGCAGCTATTCCTTGAATAGTTAATCTTCTAGATCCATTAAATTCAACTTGATCAAATTTTACACGGTTTGGAACACTTGAGGCTACTTGAGCTAAAATTCTATAAGTTAATTCTTTATTTGATTTAAGTGTTCTACTTAATTTTAAAGACGTATTAATTACACTAAGTTCTTTTGAAACTATTTTTTTCTGTTTAATAATTTTAGCATGATCTATTTTTACAGTTTCATATTGTTTTAATTTATTATTATAGGAAACAATATTCCAAAAAGATAAACCAAATAATACCACATAAATTGCAACTACAGCAGCAGTAATACCCTTGAATGCAAAACCTGAAATTGCTTTCATCTTCTTTTGCTTCATTACATTTGATCTATCTGGAAGAAGATTTATATTTTTAACTGCAGTAACAAATTTATAATAACCAAAGACATCAAGTTTTCTAAAGGCTAAGCCAACAGAAGTAGATAGATAAGATCTATTTAACTTATTATCTAAAATTTGTTGATACTGACTTGGAATTTTTAATCCTTCTGTGGGATCAAAAGTGTTAAATCCAACATTCATTAAAATTTTTCTAAAACTTCCTAAATATTCATCGACATTTTTAATATCTGAAACAACTTTTATGTTTCGAATTCTCTTTTCATATTTAGTCTCAAAATCTTGAATTGCTTGCTTAACTTGAGTAACATATCTTCTAACTAATCCTTCTTTTTCTTCAGTATCTTGGGAATCTTGTAAAATTTTTCTATCTTGCCCTCTAATAAAAATATCAGTTATTATTGGGTTATTATTATAGAGGATCATTAAATAATTTTCATCTAATCCAAATTCTAAAACAGCAGTTAAATTGGCATCCTCAGTTTTATTTGTTATTTGATTAACTTGATCAACTGATGACTTTAAAGCAAAACATTTAACATCTATGATTACAGGATTTAAACCTGCATTTTTAATTATTGAAGTATAACTATTTATATCAGTTAATTTTGATGCAACGAATAAAATATCCATTGTATTTTCTTTATCATTTCTATTTATGACTTGATGAAAAATAGAATAATCTTCCAAACTATCTGTTAGTTGAACTAGGTTTTCCCACAATGAATTAGTTTCGATTGCTTTATTTAATTCATCTTCTTTCATTAAAGGTGCGGTGACTACTCTTATGATTGCACTAGTTACCGGAATAGCAATTGCTGCATTTGGTGAAGTTATTTTGTATTTTTGAATTGCTAATACTAATTCTTCTGAAAATTTATCCGCATTATCAATTGGAGTACTATCATCTGTAATGTCGACGGGGTGAATATGTAATTTTTCTAACACCCATTGATTAGCTTTGTTACTAGAAACTTGGACTATTCTTATTTCTTTATTTGCTAACTCAATACCAATTATTTCTTCGCCTTGAACACTAGATTTACCTAATTTGGATTTGAAAAAATTTTGTATTTTTGATTTATAATTTCCAACTTTAGAATTATTAAAAGATGATTTTTTTATATTTTTAGCAAAATCTGGTTTTTTAATTTTAATTTCCTTAATTTTTCCAAAAATATTTGATAATTTACTTTTTACCTGATCTTGGGTAGATATTTCTGAGTTTTCATTTAATGGAACACTTGAAGTTTGTGGTTGTGCTTCATTATTACTTTGATTGGTTGTTGAAATATCAATTTGTGAAGATTCACCCTCTTCTGGCTTAATATTTTCTTCAATTTTTAATTTTTTACTTTCTTCATGAACATCATCAAACCATTTTTCCAAAATTGGTATTGCATCATCTAAATTTGTTGTTCCAGAAGATGAAATTTTTTGTTTACCATCAATATAAAGTCTACCTACCCAGTTTCTTGATTTAAGTTCACCTTTATATTTATCTTGCCTTACATATATATGTAGTCTTCCATCTTTTTTATGAATTACCTCATGCTCTTTTTTTTGTTCCTCATTATTAGTATTTGATGCACTTACATTTTGCTCAACAGATTCATCTTGAGATTGTAAAGTTTCTGAATTTTCAGTTAAATTATCATTTTCATTGGATTTTTCTGATTCATTATTATCAGTTTCTTGAGGATTTAAAGTATCAGTTGAATCGTTTTCAGATTGGTTTTCCTGATCACTCTTGAGAGTATCTTCCTCTTTATAATCAAATTTATCTTTATTATCTTCGTCCATAAAACTTATAAATAAAAATTAATATTTAAATTGTTAATTGATTCTCTAACACAAAATTAATAAAATTCTAACACAAGATTATAATCATTATGTTCAAAATGGGTTGAATTTAATAATGAAATACAAAATATTCAATTAAATCAACAGTTTATTAAAATCATTGAAAAAAATTAAATTTAAGATATTTTTTTCTAAATAATATTTTCTCTAACACATTTATCATAATTTTATCTTTTTATATTGTGTTAGAAATTTAATATTTTTTTCTATTTTTAAAAAATAAGTAAAATAGCTATTTTTTATTAAAACAACTTTTAATTGTTTTTTGTGTGAGAGAAAATTTTTTTTGTGTGAGAGAAAAATTTATTTGTGTTATAATTTTTTTAATTTTTTTTGTTTAGAATTATTCTAATATATTTTTTTTTCCTACATTAGAAATATTCCAAACTATTTTTTTTCTCTTTAGAAAGATTCTAATATATTTTTATTTTACTTTAGAAAGATTCTAATATATTTTTTGCAAATTTTAGAATTATTCTAATTTATAAAAAAAAAAAATTATTTTTTTTTCTCTAACACAAAAATTTTATTCTAACACATTTAAAAAAAAAAAATTATTTCATTTTGTGTTAGAAAATTAACATAATATTCTTTTTTAAAAAAGTAAGCAAAATCAACGTTTTTAATATTATGAATATAAAACATAAAATGTGTTAGAGCTATATTTATTTTGTGTTATAATTATTAATATTATCATATTTTTAAAAAAGTCAATAAAATCAACATTTTTTATATTTTCAATAAATTTATTGATTTGTGTTAGAGATAATTTTAATTTTTATCCTATGTGTTAGAGATAATTTATATTTTTTATGCTGTGTGTTAGAGATAAATATGAATATTAACAAAAGCTCAAACAGCCTTACATCACTCATCCCTTTGGGATAATATGTATAAATTTTAACATTGATCCATCAATTTTCGATTATTGCGGATGACAATATTAGATTTTGATACAATTTATATTATGGTTAAAGCCTAAATCTGGGGACTAAACTCAAATTAACTAATTAAATCTGATTTGTGGCAAATTATGAGAGATTTCACTCTAAATTAGAGATTTGACTACCAGTATAGGATTTATAGCAAATTATGAGAGATTTCACTCTAAATTAGAGATTTGACTAGGATTGCAGGATTTATAGCAAATTATCAGATATTTGACCCAAAATTAGAATTATTACATGAAACTGGGGGTAATTACTCTTATTAACTGGAAACTATCCCATAAACATTTTTACTCTATCTTAAAGAGTGTAAATAAAAACATCTATCCATAATTATTAACCATCAACCGTTACAATTGTTAAATCATCCTTTTGTATTCGACCAGATTTAATTATATCCTCGATAATCTTGTTTAATCTTTCATGGTTTGGAATTTGTTGATACTTTTTTATATAATCTTTAAATCCTTCTGCCTCTAACATACTTCCTTTAGCATCTCTTATTTCCGTAATACCATCAGTAAAAATATACATTGAGCTGTTTGAAAAATTAATTTTAGTTTCTTTAAATTTAAACTTAGGAGCAATGCCTAAAGGAGGTCCTGCTTCTTCAAAATTAGAAAAGTTTCCATCTTTAGAATAAATTAACGGAGGTTCATGACCAGCGTTTGATAAAGTTAATTCTTTTTTGTTACTATCGTAAATTCCAACCAGCATTGTTACAAACATTCCTCTTGAAGTAGTTTCACAAATTTCTGTATTTAAAATATCTAAAAGACCTGCTGCAGAAAAATTTGTTTTACTTAAACATCTATAAAGACTAGATGCTTTAGACATTAGTAATGAAGATTTAATTCCTTTACCTGAAACATCTGCAACTCCAAATCCGTAAACTCCATTAGATAATTCTGAAAAATTATAAAAGTCTCCAGAAACAACTTTGGCAGGAATATTTATTCCAGCAATAGGAAAATTTTCTTTAATGTTTTGAGATAGTAATGTTTTTTGAATCTCTCCAACAATTTCTATTTCTTTTTCTATTCTATTTTTAACAATCAAATCTTTTGCCATCTTAGCATTTCTAATTGCTAATGCAGCAGGACCAGATAAAGTTTCTAAAAGTTTTCTATCGCTTTCTTCAAAAAGTTTGTTGTCTGTTTTTTTATTTAAACAATGAATAACACCAATACATTCATCTGAAACAATTAATGGTGAACATAAAACAGAATAAGTTGTAAAATTTGTTTTATTATCTAAATCAAAATAAAATTCTGCAATTTCTCTTACATCCTTTCTAACATCTCCAACTCTTATACATTGTTTCATGAGTGCTGCTTTTCCCATGACACCTTGAGTAATTGGAATTTCAAAATCTTCTAGATATGCTTGGTGTTTTGATGCAATACATTGAAAGTTTTGCTTATCATTATCTATTAAAAAAATGTTAGCAGCTTGAGCATTAATTCTTTTAATAATTAGCTCTAATGAAGTTTGTAGTGTTTCTTTTAAATCAAGAGTTTTAGCAAACTCCTGGCCCATTTTTGTAACCAATTCTAAGTCTTTAACGCTTGTATTGTCGACTTTTATTGTTTCTGTTTTTTTAGCACCAAAGAACATGTTATTTATAAATTGATATTCATTAAATTTTTGATAGTTTTGAGACTGATGGAACTCATTATTCATAGTCCTAACTTCTACTTACACCTTACAGACGCAATGATGCTTGTACAATATTGCATTGATGGTTTCATAGAACTGTCCTCCAAAATTAAATTATAAGTTGTGTTATATCTTATAGCATTTATCTTTGGAAGTATATGGGGCAGCTTTAGTAACGTTTGTATCCATAGAATTCCTGACGATATAAGCGTTGTAACAGGAAGATCCCACTGTCCATCCTGTAAAACCCTAATTAAATGGCACGATAACATTCCATTATTTTCATATTTGTTTTTAAAAGCAAAATGCAGAGGTTGTTCGGCTAAAATTAATATTAAATATTTTTTAGTAGAATTAATATCAGCAATAAATTTTGTAGTAATTTTTCATTTCTTTGGAGTTTCATTAACTACTCTTCTTTTTTTTATTTTAAGCATCTGTTTTGTGATTATTTTTTTTATTGATTTAAAACATTTCATAATTCCAAATGAGTTAACATACCCTCTTATGATAATTGGTTTATTAAAATCATTTGATCCAAATTTAAATACCACTCTGTTTCCAAATTTAGTTAACTCTTTAATAGGTGGTTTGTTTGGTTACATAATCATTTGGTTAATAATTTTTACTTATAAAAAATTAAGAAACAAAGAAGGAATGGGTTTGGGTGATGCTAAATTACTTTCTGTAATTGGTTTTTGGTTTGGATGGGCTTCAATTCCTTTTGTAATATTTTTTTCATCTGTCATTGCACTTTTAAGTGTTGTCCCAGATATAATTAAAAATAAAAAAGATCTTTCGTCTCAAATTCCTTTTGGTCCTTATTTAATTATAGGAAACTTAGTTTTTCTTATTTTTAATGAACAGATAAGATTATTTTTGAATTAAGAATATAACCCAGAGTGGTCGATTAACCATTAGAATTATTTTTTAAATTAATATAGATCAGTGTGTATGAAAAAATTTCTTTCCATAATAACCATATTCACTTTATCTTTTTATATATTGGTTGAATTTATAGGAGACAGATTAATTAAAAATATATTAGAAGATAATATTTCAAGTTCATTAAATAGAGAAGTATCAATTAAAAAATTAAGTATTGATTATTTAAGTGGTGAAGCTCGTGCAAATAACATTAAGATACTTAACAAAAAGTTTGATGGTAATTTAGCAGAAGTAGATTTTGTTAAAGTAAATTTAGATACATTCTCAATTTTTTCTAATGATATATTGATTAACGATGTTCAATTAAACAATATAAATTTAAATTATTATTTTAAATTTTCTGACAGAATTACTTCAGACAATCTAAGAAATCTTCAACAAGATCTTGAATTTAAAAATACCGACTCTCAATCAAGCAAATACTTTAATATTAAAAACCTAGATGCTAAAAATATTAATTTAGCCGTATTATCTTCTGATTTTGATTTTGAAAAAACCTTTACAATTAATGATATGAATTTTAAAGATATTGGTAATACTAAGGATAGTAAAAACTACAAAGATATTTTAAAAAAAGTATTTAAAGACATGGTGGTTGATGTACGAGAAAAAATAATGAGTAATAATTTATTAGATGCTGTTAAAAATTTGGATATCAAGCAAATAGAGGATACAGTAAAAGACAAATTAAAGAACAAGCTGAAAGGTTTGATTAACTAAATGAATACTTTTTTATTTATCAACATTATTATTGCATCATTAAATATATTCATTTTAGTTTATGCATATTCTTTAAATTTTTTTCCAATCAAATGGAGAAAAAAAATAAAACAAGATTCAATTGTTGGTTTGGCAATTATATTTATAACTATGCTTGATATGTTTGTGTGGGTTATATATTCCTATTTTAGGTTGTTTTCAGCTTCTTAGATCCACTTGTGAGAGTGTTATAACTTGAATTAATATCCTGTATCTCTCCAACCACCTGTATTTGACAAGATCTCACCAGGAACAGCTATAACAGAATATAAAGTATCACTGTCTTCACTAGGCCCTGCAACGTTTGCGTAAAGTTTGTCACCAAATATTACTAATTCAGATAAAACCCCTTCTCTAATGAATGTACAGTTGCTTCCGTTAGCTTCTGCGCCTTTAACAAGTTTATGTGAATTATTAGTTCCACATTCATCATCTGCTACACAAATATATGCATTTCCAATATTACATCGATTTGATCCTGGAGGCGGTTCATAAACTGGAAAATATACTTGTCCTTTAAATAAAGTTGGTGGGGCAGATGCTTTTCTGTGTGAATTATTATCACCTTGTGTATCTAAATGGATTACCCAGGCACTTTCTGCAGAATCTGGGCAAAGACTAGCATCAGTATCTCCTGTAACATCTGAGCAAACAGTTGCATCATCAATCGATTTAGCATTATCAGCTCCTTGATGAGCTGTGGATGTAAAAGCTTGATCATCAAATGAAGGAATAGTCACTCCATTTAAATGTTTAAAATAAGGATAATCAAAATCTCTAATCCCATATAAAATATTATCCATATTTCTATCTATATCTCCAAGTTTATTAAAGTCTCCAGTACCACCAAACAACCAAAAATCTTTTGTGGTAACTCCTACACCTGCATCCATTGAGAAAAAAGTATATCTTTTATTGGTAGTACTTGCGTTTAATCTAAATAAGGTTGTTTGATCAAATAATTTAGCATCATTTTTTGTAGAGTCTGTTAAATTTATTTTAGTAATTTTTCCTTCTCTATCATTAATATAAACCATTGCCCCACGCCAAGGAATTCCAAATCCAGTATCAGGAGTGATCACAAGTGGGGACGTTGGAACCGCATTATTAATATTGCTACCGTTAGGTGTTTCAATTATATCATTTCCAAGAGCCACGCCTGATGGCGATGTATCAACAATTGTAATTGGTCCACCGTTTTGATCTCCACCGTAAAGTTTTCCTGGCTCATCCATATTGTCTAATTCAACCATAAACAAAGCAGAGCCCGCACATAAATTATTATTAGCCATTCCTGCACCCATAATTGCAACATATTTATCATTTGCTGGGTCTTCTCTCTCTGCTTCAATGTCTGATGGTAATCTTACAATTCTTGGTGTTGACCAAGTTTCACCTAATTTACTATAGTCAAAGAATGGATCAATTCCAGAAGATGATGTGCATGAGGTTTGAACAAATATATTTGTTGTTTCTCTTGTTTCATTTACACTTCCACCTGGATTATAAATTTTATCTTCATCAAAAGTAATTACAAATTGGCCATCGATCATTCTTGCATCTGAAAATTCTACTGGCAAAAATTCACCATCAACCATTTCTGAAACATTTATCATGTTTTCAGGTATGGATTGATTATTTGGGGTATTAAAAGATATATCACTAAAAGTGAAAGTTCTTCCTATGTAACAAGAAGCAGTTCCAGCAGTTTTAAATTCTCCAGTCACATCTGCATCAGACTGACATACAGCAATTGCATCTTGATTAGTAGTCGTCTCCGAGTCGATGGCTTCATCAGCAGTAACAGCTTCATTAAAATTTGATTGCGCTTTTAGGGCTTCATCTGAAGCAGATATTTCTGCAGAGCTTGAAAAATACTCTAATTCTCTAACTTCTCCTTCGTTGTCCATGATATATACAACATTATTAATATAATCATTATATACACTGAACATATGCATTGGTCCTAAACCATCTCTTACTAGTGGAGTGGTTACATCTAATACTGAAAAACCAGATCCACCTCTTCCAAACGGTTGGAATAATATGGTATGCCAACTAGCGGAACCTTCGACATCACCCTCTGGAGTTAAGCCTTTCATAAACACATCATGGACAACTGGAGAGCCGTCTACTCCAAACACTGCATTACTACCTCCCTTAAATCCATCAATTGCTCCATCAAGTCTGGAGTTAATTAATGTAGGTAATTTTCCAATTAAAAAGGGTGGTAAGAATGCCCATTCTTCATTTCCTGTTTCAGCAGAAAAAGCATGGAGTAATCCACTGTTAGAACCTGCATATAAAATATTTCTTCTACTTTGTTGTGAAGCTTTAAAGGCTTGATAATTATTTATAGTTCTAAAGTAAGCTTCTTGGTTATTATCAGTAAATTGGGTATTTCCATCTGGTGCGCCAATTTCAATTAATTGAGAATGATATATATCTCCAAGAACATGGCTTCTTAATTCTGTAGTGTCACAATCTCCATCATAATCAAAAAAATCTTGACCAGCTAAAAAACGTAGAATTCCATCTCGCTCATCATCTGTGGTATCATCTCCACCACATTTTGATGTTGAGGAATGATAATTTCTAAGAACATATCCTAGTCTTTCCATCTCAGGTTCTAAAGTTGGTGCAGTAGCCTCATTAACGTTATCCCAATTTCCTAAATAATCTAGACTTTGATCTGCAATGGGTGTCCATATATTTCTGCTATCAGCTGTACCAGGATCTGTAGGCCCGCCAGCTGCTTGCGTTCTTACTCGAGCTGCTGCATCCCAGTTTCCTGGTGCGTTAGGATCATGTTCAACTGTTCCATCTGCATTTAAAGTTTTCCTCAATATGGTTCCTTTCCACTCTCCAAATTGTTCATAAGCAAATTGCGCTTGGTATAATGAACCCCCTTGTTGAATGGTTGCTGTAATGGATGGTGCGGTAAATGCTAATCGCTCAGCTAAAATTTGTCTAATCTTCTGTTGAAGTTCTGTCTTAAGTGCTTGAGGAGTTTTAGCAACAATAGTTGGTTCACAATCTTCACTACCAGCAGTGTCGCAAGAGCCCTTCAAAGCTAATGCATCAAAATATGCCATACCCTGTGAATAAATTCCATCTCCATAAGCAACCATCAAACTTTTAATACCTAAATCATTTCTTATTCTCGTAAGTCTGCCTGCCGTACGCCCTTGAAAACTAGTTGAAGCAGTTCCTGTACCAGACATCTCACCATCACCAATAACAATTACATAATTTAACTGACAGTCAGAGTTTGGGTCATGAGGAGAAACTGGACCAAAAAAATAATCATGAGCAATCTGAGAAAATGCTTCAGAGTCTGTGCCCCACTCCACTCCTAATCTCTCAACAACAGGAATAGCGTTACCAGCACCCTCTGGACCAATTCCAACATTTAAACAAGAATTACCAGTACATATTCTGCTTTGACCAGCAGGATGATTGCCGGACCAACCTCCATAATAATTGCAAGAAGTACCACTACCATGGCAATATTTGCCACCTCTTCTACCAGTTTTTCCCTGACTACCTTCGCCAGCGTTCCAGTGACCAAAACCAAAATTAGCACCACTAGTTAAAGTACTATCTGTCAAAACGGCAATAATTGCTGCTTTTGCTCCGTCTAGTCTTGTTATTTTTGGCCCACCATATTGAATTTGCCAAGCTGTATTTCTATTTGCAGATGTAAAATTAGCTTCTGTTAATTCATCAACATAACTATTATGACTAAATAAAATTCTCCCACCAGATTTACTTATAGCAGTTAGTGCATTTGTAACTCTAACGCTATCAGCAGCTAAATTTCCAGCAGCTTGACCAGCGTTTGAAAGTGAACTAGCGGTTCCTAGACCGGTAATACGTGTACAAATGTTGTACCCAGCAGTCCATTGTACTCTTACAAGTTCTCTTCCGCTACCTCCTACAAAAAAAATATCATCGTCATTGCTAGATAACTCAAATTGTGTAATTTGGTTTATAGTTGAGTTACGGCTAGCACGACACTCCTTTTTTTCACCCCAGGCATATGAAATTACATTTTGTCCTCCAACATTTCTTGTTGCATATTCATAAAGATTCCCATCATCAGAAATATACATTCTTGTAGAGTCGCTATTTAATCTATAACGGTTTCCGTCATATATTCTGCCAAACACATCCGTTTGACCTTTACCTCTACCTGTAATTTCTTCGCAATCAGCTTGATTTAGATTACAGGTCATTTGAAAAGCATTTTTTCTACCCGATCTACCAAAAACTCCTACAATAATATGTCCTGCTGCATTAGCACTAATGTCCATACCGCGAATATGTTTTACACTATTTACCGTTAGTGCAAGTCTACATCTATATTGTGTATCAAGGGCAATAACTGCAACAGAAGAGGACCCATCATCAAATTGAACAGCAAATAAAAGATTTTCGTTACTGATATTAGTTCCTGGAACAGTTACTCCTGTTACATAGCGAGCTTCATGATATTTTCTAGTTGTAGAAATAAGATGATTAGTTGTTCTGGATCCATCCCTTAAACGGTAATCACATCGTTGATCAGTATTACTTCCTGCCCACCAAGTATCTCTTGTATAAGATCCGCCTGATTGATTGGTTCCAGTAAAGTTAATTCTCTCACCGGCAGAATTAAAAAGATATAATCCTCCCAGCGATTTATCGGCACTTGTTAAAACCCTATTTCCATTTCCATCGATTGCAGCAGAGCTTATAACAGGAATACCATCTCCTAATGTACGTCTCATACTAGCGGAGCTATCTAATAAAATTAAAATATTAGCTGGTACATCCCCTTCACCTGATCCAGGTGGCAATGGTTTTGCATAAGATGTTTGATTAAAATTAATAATTAAAATTAATAAACTAAATAATTTAAATAATATTTTCATAAATTAAAAAAACTTTATGACATTAGGTCCGAACAAAAATGAATCAAACTCTGGCTTTGTAATAATTAACATTTCATAAATTCCACTTGAATCACTAACTCTACCATAAATGACGTCATCACCAAAAGATGACAAAGATATAGCCCCTGTCCACTCTTCATCAAAATCTACTTCACTTTTGTACCCTAAATGTGTTTTTGCAAAGTCTATAATTTTGTTATTTTTTGCTTCACCCAAAGCACCTTCAATTTCAGTTCCAATGAGTTTTCCTTCTTTAATAAATACTTTTAAAACACTATTTTCTAATTGAGAATTTTCACATAAATTTAAACTGTCATATTCTTTAACGTAGGTAGCAGTTGGATCACCACCACCCGGAGGCTCGTCTAAATTATCATATTTTTCAATGATGCTTGAAACTGGGGTACCAATTTGTTCTTTTAAAAATTCACACGCCCCACTCATGGTTAATGAACTGAAATATAAAAAAAGTGATAAAAATCCAATAAAGATATTTTTCATTATCATTAATAATAGCCCGTATTTTAAAAGATTGTAATTAAGATTGTAATTAAAGTAATGATTATGGTGTTCATTTTGTGTTTAACTAGATAAAATAATTAAAGTTTCTAAAGGAATTAAAATTTCAGGATCCTCAAATTCGCCTAATTCTGCGCCCTTAGGCATTAAATATCCACAACCATATATTCTATAAGCTGTTCCTTGTCTTTGAGCGTTAGTAGAGGTTTTTTTAAGACTAGCCCCCGCTCCTTTAAAGGTAGAGGAACCAACATTAATTGAAAAAAACTCATATCTATACCTTTTTAAATATTCTTTTTCTTTTTCTGCATCATCTGCCTCTAATCCTACATCACTTGGGGTATTTAAAATTGGCTCAATTAAACTTCCAAAATTTTGATTAGTAAAATGATCTGTAACTAAAGATAAATTTCCCCCAGCATCATTTCTGATTAAATTTCTAAAACTTTTAAAACAAGGAGTTTCTACAGGAGTAAGAGTATTTCTAGGAGTATCTCTTCCATCTGTGTTTCTTGCAAAGCCATCAATTGCTGTGGCTGTAAGTTGCTCAATATAATTATTGTGAGCAGTAATCTCTGTAGGTGTAGATCCAACTGGTGGTGTGGTAATCGTACTCACTTCTGTCCAAGGTCCAATCATTCTGTTAATTATTCTTTTCTCTGCTTCAATTAAGGCATGTTCAGCAACATAAAAAGTTTGTTGATATTGATCACTAGTATTATTGCTTTGATGATCCCCTGAAGAAATTACAATTAAAGCGCCTCCCATCAACGACATTACTAATAACATCACAAGTGATAAAATTAGTGTAAATCCATTTTGATTATTTTTTTTCATTAAAATATATCCTGTCCAACAATATTTCTTGTGTATACGGTCACCACTACATTATCTCTTAAGTTTCTATCTGAAAAAGATCTTATCGCTCTAGAAAATCCACTTAATTGTCTTTCATTTCCTGTCCTACTTTCAAATCTAAAGAAAGGCTTTTCAGAAATAAATGCGATCCTAATATCTACTGCTCTAATTTTATATAAATTTCCCCTCGAAGCTTCAGAATTTGTACTTGGGTAAGGACTTAAAACTTTTCCATTTTGATCTAATGCAATAAATTCCATATCTTCAACATAATCTCTTACTAATTCATTGTGATAACACTCGGAACAATCTGATACCCAACTTCCAGTTTCTTGACCAATATTTTGTTGCCAACTAATTTTGGATTTGTATATGCCGTATCTTGGATTTATAGGGCCATCAGCATTAGAACCATCTGATAATGGATTTGCAAAATAAGTTAGCTTATATCTTTTGTAAGGTTGAGTAGCATCATTTTGATTAAAATCATCATAAACAATATGAATTTTATCACAGCAAGTATCATCTAAGTTATGTTTTGGAGTTGGAGTAGCAATAGCATCACTTAGTGAATGTCCAAGTTCATTTGGAATTATCACAATTGGATCATGGCTATCTTTTACCGTAGTAGCACCACCAACAAATTCTAAATAACTTTCTACTGGAAAACCCAAATCATTATCACCTAAATAATATTTAAATCCTGCCATTCGTGTATCACGAATTAATAACTCGATTAAATCTCTAGAAGATCTGCTTACTTTAGCTTTTTCTAACACTTGAGTATAAGTTGAATTTACAATTGAATAAGTTGTATAAATTGCAGCCATCATTATCGATGACACCACCACACTAATTAAAATCTCAATTAATGTAAGACCAGCAATAGATTTTAAATTTTTTTTATTCATTGTTTAAGTTTATAGTCTGACTGAAAATATATAAATTTTCTTTTTTTACCTTCATTTAATTTCATCTCCACTCTACCAATGTACAAAGGCTCATCTGTTATAGAATCTAATTTATAATCACAAGCATCCCACTTACATATTTCAAATACTTGCAATTTTTTTTCTTCAGTTGTGCTTTTACATTTTAAAAATCTATTTTCTTCAAATATAGTATTCCACTTAGCTTGTTTATTTCGAGGAGCATCCACTTGTTGAGTTTCATAGATGTTTTGTTTATTCTCAACTGGTGTAGTGGTATCAGAACTACTTCCACCACAGCTCAGATCTGCACTCCAACTATTGTCACTTAGATGCTTTGAAAATGTATTTAATGTGTCTCCATCTAGTGATGCGGTCCCATCAGTACTATAGATTATATTTTCATTATCAGAATTTACTCCATAGAAAGAATTTTTACTTCCAATGACGTCTTCTACTATCATCTCAGTTAAAAAATTTGCCTTAGTTCTATCTCCTGAATTATCTATTGATTGAACGGAAAAATTTGTCATTTGTAAAATTGAAACAAATCCAATTCCAATAATCACAACTGAGACAAGTGCTTCTATTAAAGAAAGTCCAGAAATATTATGTTTTTGTTTTTTCATCTTGTTATTGTTTAACCCAATCAGAATTTCTTGTATCCCATTTTTCAAGTATCACATTGCCAAATCTTGACCATTCAATAACATATAAATGATCATGCTCTGAAGCAGGTGTTCCATCGCTATCAACATCGCAACTTGATCGATCATTTGTTCTTCTGCAAATAAATAAAGTATTATCTACAGATCTTGCTACATCCCCCTCTTCAGGCAAGGATGATTGTAATTTACCTGCGCCACTGTACCATTTCTCATTTTTACTAAAACAAATAGCTCCGTCATCCCCTTCCCAAGAAGTTGCCATATTATCATAAGTAATTTGTCTTACTTCAACATTATCAGCACCTTGATCTGGATCATCATCCCAATATGCATCGTCTGTTATATTACATCGATCACCAATTTTTGCCCACCAGTCACTAGTTCCATCATTTAACAAACTTGCTAGTTTTTCTGGTTTCATTCCTTTTGATGTAACAATTAAATTTCTTTCTGCGCCATTCACTTCTTCTAATATATGTACTTGAACAAATGCATATTGACCTCTTTGAACTTGTGAATTTATTCCTTCGATTAAAGATTTTATGCTAAGTACTGCGCTTCTAGTCTCTCTATCTTTTCGCCATTCAGAAAAATTGGGATAACCTATGGCTGAGATGACGCCAATAAGTACAACGACAACAATTAATTCAAGGACGTTAAATCCTTTAATCTTCTCGTCCTGCACTCGCATCTATCTTACCTGCCTTAACTAATTCTTCTAATGATTTAGTCATAGTAATCATACCATCTCTCACAGAAGTTTGCATGATGCTAGGTATTTGATGAATTTTAGCCTCTCTAATTAAGTTTTGAATTGGAGGCGTACACTTCATCACTTCAAACGCTGCACAACGGCCTTGACCATCTTTTGTTTTAAGAAGTCTTTGAGTAACCACCATCTTTAAAGAAGAAGATATCTGTGCTCTTATTTGAGCTTGTTGCTCAGGTGGAAAAACGTCAATAATTCTATTGATGGTATTAGGAGCACCACTAGTGTGAAGTGTTCCAAAAACTAGGTGTCCTGTTTCAGCAGCAGTTAATGCAAGTGAAACTGTTTCTAAATCTCTCATCTCCCCAACTAGAATTACATCTGGGTCTTCTCTGAGTGCAGCTTTTAATGCACTAGAAAATGTTTTGGTTTGCTTTCCTACTTCTCGATGAGACACAATACTTTTTAAATCTTTATGAATAAATTCAACTGGATCTTCAACTGTAATAATATTTGAAGTTCTAGTTTTATTAATCTCATTTACAATTGCCGCAAGTGTTGTAGACTTACCAGACCCTGTTGGTCCAGTTACTAAAACTAATCCTTTATGCATATCGACAATATCATAAAGAACTTGGGGTAAATCAAATTGATCCATTTCAGGAATAACGCTCTCTACTCTTCTTAATACAGCAGCTGGTCCTTGAATAGTTTTATAAAAATTAGCTCTAAATCTTAATCCACTTAATGTAACTGATGAATCTAACTCATGAGTTTCACTAAACTTTTTCATTTCAGTTTCGTTACAATTAGTAGATATTAGATCTTGAAGATCTTGTTCTTTAACAACAATTTCTTGAATTTTGTGTATTTCTCCAGTTTGCCTAAACGCTAATGGCCAACCAGTTCTAATATGAAAATCTGAAATTTTTTTATTATTTTTTGCTAATTCTTCTAATTTTTCAAACATGATGAATTTTTACATACAAATATTAACAAAAACAATGTTTACTTAGTTATCTGTGTTCAAAATAAGTTTTTTCTTTTATTTGGAGATAATGAAGCAATCAGAATGGGGACTAATAGATGTTATTGTTAATAATGAAAGAGTTTTAATTTAATTACAGAACTTTCCAATCTGTTTCAAAAGTAACATAGTTAACCTGAATGCATCGTCTTTCCTTAACTATTTTTTTCTTTTCCATACCATGCCAAGTGTTGGGCCCACTAGTAAACATGTAGCCATAGTTATTTTTGTAAGGAACTGTTTTAACTTTTTCTAATTTTTCATTATAAAAATCTGTTCCAAGATCTTCAGACTCGTTAGCATTATTTATAAAAATTAATCCAGACATCAGTTTTTCTTTGATATCGCAGTGGGGCTTTAACCAAAAACCCTCCCTATCACAAATAACTTCAACTCTAACATATGAGTTCGATAAATCTCTATCGATCATTTTTGAAATAGTTCCATGAACTTCCTTGGATTGAAGTTCTTTAATAAATTTTACTAAGTTTGGAAATTTTTTTTCATTTTCTTTTGTTACAAAACATCTAAATTTAATTGCCTCACCGCCCGAAGCTATTCCCTCTCTAAACTCTGCAGCACCACCATCAATTGCTCTGGTGCCATCATAATTAAGATTGTGCTTACTGACATCTGGAATATCAGCTTTAATAATTTCCTCAATGGCCCCGTCAGATAGTGCATTATTATATTCCCAGTGATCAAAAGGAAATTCATGTTTTTTTGCCTGATTTTGAATTGAATTTAAGAATGACATTAAGAATTAATTTTTTGTTTAATAATATTTGCTACTCTATTCGTTTCATCTAATTTTTGATAGTTCCAATTCTCTACTTCTTCACCTAAATTTCTAGTAATATTTAATTCTTTAAATAAATTTCTAAATCTTTGAAATCTTTTGTCATTTTTTTTAGGTGAAATATTAGCTACGTAGATTGGTTTTCCAGTTAAAGCAGCTTCTGATATCATGGAGCTAGAGTCACATGTTACTACAATTTTTTCTGAAATTGCTAAAGCTGATAGATAAGCTTTCTTATCAATAGTTTCAATAACTGTATGATTTTCACCAAAATAATCTTTTACATATTGAATTATATTTTTTGGTGTTCTCATTGAAGGGATCACAACTAGTTGAAAGTTGTTCTGTTTATTTAAGTTGTTTAAATTTTCAAAAATAGCTTTAATATTTTCTCTTGAATATTCATAATACTTTGTAGGACCACCCATTATTAAAGCCCAAATTTTTCTTTCATCCTTTTTAATAAATGAATTTAAATAATCTTTATTTTCACTTATTTCATTTTCTGTAAGATAATGAATTGCACCTTTGGTACTGATAACATTTTCACCTTCAATTGCATCATGTTCTGGAGCTACAATGAAATCAAAATGATTTAAATTTACTTTTGGATCTTGGATATGAATATTAAAAACTTTTTTATTAGCTGTATTTTTTAAATGGATTGATGGGATAACACTTTTGCGCCCACAAGATATAATCACATCAAAATCATCATGATTAATTTTTTTAAAAACGCTTTGTGAAATAGGGCTAAGATTTGGTGGAATTAATTTCCAAAAATGATTTAGTTCAACCTTGTGGTGAGTAAAATCTATATCCAAAGCTTTAGCCAAACCTTCTACTTGACTAATCATGCCATGCATTCCTTGAGTTAATAATATACCTTTTAATTTTGTCATTTATCCTTATATAACTTCTGCATGAGTGAAAATCCAATTAAACACACAAAAGTGTTAATAATAGGGTCAGGTCCAGCTGGCTATACGGCTGCTGTATATGCTGCCCGAGCAATGTTAGACCCAATTCTAGTTTATGGAGTTCAGCCTGGTGGACAATTAACTACAACAACAGATGTAGAAAATTACCCAGGATTTTCAGATGTAATTCAAGGTCCATGGTTAATGGATCAAATGAGAGATCAAGCAAAAGCAGTTGGAACAGATCTAATTGAAGATCATATCTCTTCAGTCAATTTAAAATCTACTCCTTTCGAAGCTATTGGAGATAGTGGTCAAAAATATACTGCAGATAGCATAATTATTTCAACTGGTGCTCAAGCAAGATGGTTAAATCTAGAATCAGAACAAGCTTATAGAGGTTTTGGTGTTTCAGCATGCGCAACATGTGATGGTTTTTTCTTTAAAGAAAAAGTTGTAGCAGTTGTTGGTGGTGGAAATGCAGCAGTAGAAGAGGCAATGTTCCTTACAAAGTTTGCATCAAAAGTAAAATTAATTCACAGACGAGATACTTTAAGAGCAGAAAAATTACTTCAAAAAAAATTAATGGAAAATAAAAAAATTGAAATTATTTGGGATAGTGCTGTTGATGAAGTTATTGGGGATAGCGAACCTAAAAATGTTAAAGCTATTAAGATTAAAAATTTAAAAACTAATAAAGTTGAAGAAATGAAAATAGATGGCTTATTTATTGCAATTGGTCACGATCCAGCAACAGCTTTATTTAAAGAACAATTAGAGATGGATAAAGAAGGTTATTTAATTACCAAACCAGATTCAACAGAAACTAATGTCCCTGGGGTTTATGCTGCAGGTGATGTTAAAGATAAAACGTTTAGACAAGCTGTAACTGCTGCTGGAATGGGTTGTATGGCTGCACTTGAAGCTGAAAAATTCTTATCTCACTAACTTAAACATTCACTATTTTAGAAATTTCTTTTTTTCTACCTAAGCTCCATTTTTTTAAAGCAGATATTATTGGTATTACTGAATTTCCAAATTCACTTAATTTATATTCTACGTTTTGAGATTTATTAATAATTTTAACAATCAAACCATCTTTTCTCATATCATCAAGTTTTCTTACCAAGACTTGGGAGCTGATATTAGTCACTGCTTTTTTAAGCTTATTAAATCTTATTTTCTTATTTTCATAGATTCTTAAAATAATAAAAATTTTCCATTTACCTCCTAATAATTCCATAACGTTTGAAAAAGGACATGATTGTTTTTTATTAATTTTTTCCATATCTTTTTTGTAAACTAATAACAAAAAATGACCAGTCAAGATTTAAGTAACTTCAAAGTGACTAGTAAGCTTATAATTAGTTGATAAAAGATTATTTATGTCCATATGTATCAAAACAAAAATTTAATTAAAAGGAACAACAAAATGACAAATAAAGTATTATTAACTGGAATAAGCGGCTGGATAGCAAAACATATAGCAATTGAATTATTAAATTCTGGTTATGAAGTTTTAGGAACTGTTAGAAACCAAAACTCATTAGAGAAAACAAAGAAAACTCTAAGCGAATATGTTTCAACAGATAAATTATCATTTGTTGAATTGGATCTTTTAAAAGATGAGGGTTGGAACGAAGCTGCAAAAGGTTGTAAATATATTATACATACTGCTTCTCCTTATCCCATGAAAAGTTCAAGAAATAGAGAGGCTTTAGTTCCAGCTGCTAAAGGTGGAACTTTAAGAGTTTTAAATGCAGGTATAGAAGCTAATGTTGAAAAGATAGTTCTAACATCATCAATAGCTGCAATGTTTAAAAGACCCAATAGAACTAATCCTTACAATGTCGTAGAAAACGATTGGTCAGATACTGAATGGAGTGGATCTACTGATTATATTGTATCCAAAACTAAAGCTGAAAAAGCTGCATGGGAATTAATGGAAAGTAAAGGATTGAAAGATAAATTAACTGTAATTAATCCAGGTGGTGTTAATGGTGATGCATTAGATGATAAAGAAAATACAATCGCAATATTGCCAAAAGTTAGTGTGGAAGTAGTTATTTTTTATCACTTACTTATAGAAAAATTATCCAAAAAAAAGTTTTTCTTCCCGGAAATCTAAAATAAACAAAAGCGAATGCTGACAATAAAGAGATGATTATTTTTCCAACCGTTATTCCGATTGCCATAATTGCAGAGTTGATCATCATTTTCATTAGTTGGTAATGGTGTCGATGACGATTCTTCCTCTTTCGTTGAAGAAGTTTCTACATCTGCTGGTTCGGTCAAAGCTGTGACTATGGATGAGGCACGTAGTATAGGTTTGTGAAGAAATTTCGTGGATGAAAAAAAGTGTGGTGAAAAGGAAGAAAGGACTATCGGACTCAGATGAGTTTTGTGTTGAATAGGAAACGATAGAGCTC
>ENA-OREM01000254-OREM01000254.1-marine-metagenome-genome-assembly--contig:-NODE-254-length-42564-cov-9.050274_pt1 | contig 42564 bp, 50 predicted proteins | sample MGYA00248623_ERZ508561 | MGnify/ENA primary metagenome ERZ508561 (study PRJEB26227, sample SAMN06264494) | marine metagenome | isolation source: Columbia River Estuary | place: USA:Columbia River Estuary...
TTAGAGAAAATGGATATTTTACTTATTGGGCTATAGAAATTAACAAACGCTTTTACAACTGGATTATAGTAGTCAACTTTTAGAGTATAGAATACAAACATTATTATAAAAAAATAACTCAAGACGCCAAGACATAAACTTATTATCTCATTCATATTAAAACTCACTAGAAATTTCTTTAGATCTTTTTATTGCTGCTGCAATACCTTTATCAAAACTCTTAGATAATCCAGAGTTTTTAAAGCTCTTGATGCCTGCTTCCGTGGTACCTTTTTTTGAAGCTACAGCATTAATTAAAGCATCAGTTGCTTCTCCGCTATTGATTGACTTAGAGACGCCTTCTAGAAGATTGCTTATAATAAGATTCTTTTTTTTATTGTCTCCATTACAAATTTTCATTATACGTTTTTCGTAGACCTGAAGCAGGTAGAAAAAGTATGCAGGACCACTTCCAACAAGACCAGTGAAATCATCTAGATGAGATTCTTTGTAGATGTCCAAAACAATTCCAACTTTTTTGAAAAGAAGGGTGATTTCTCTTTGAGTAATTTTTGATGCTGAAATATTAAACAAACCAGTGATTCCTTTTAGAAACCTAGATGATGTATTGGGCATAACTCTCATTAGCTCAACATTTTCAAATTGAGAAAGATATTTTTTTGATTTAATTCCAGCAACTAAAGAAATAATTTTAGGCTTTTTAATCAATGAACATATTTCTGCGTATGCGTTTAAAGCATCCTTGGGCTTAACTGCTAATATAAAAATATCAGACGATTGCACGCTATTAATTGAGTATTTTTTAATTTTTAGCTTTTCTAGCTTAGCAGAATTAGATTTATTTCTATCAATGTAAAGTAGATTTTTTCTACTATGCCCGCCCTTGATTAAGCCCTCAATAATAGCTTGAGATATATTTCCTGCTCCAACAAATACTACTCTTTTCATTATCTTTTACCAAAAATTAGCTCCCCAATTCTTACCATATTAGAACCAAATTTTATTGCAGACTCAAAGTCATTGGTAGTACCCATTGATAAATATGTAGCTTCTGGATGAGATTCTATCAATTTATTATGTAATTTTTTTGAATTAATCATCTGCTCTTCAACATCTCCTGTAAGGCTTGGGAGAACCATTATGCCCTTTAAATTAATATTTTCCAGCAACTTAATATGATCTGCAAAGTCGAGCAATTCTTCGGGCTTTAATCCAGATTTAGATGTTTCTCCTGAAATATTGATTTGTATGCATCCATTTATTTTTTTGTTTACATTCCCACATTCAGAATTAATTTTATTCACTATTTTTTCTCTATCTAAAGAATGAATCCAGTCAGCGTTTGTAGCGATGCTTTTTGCTTTATTAGACTGAAGGGGGCCAATAAAATGCCAAACAATTTCTTTATAACTTAGCTGTTTTACTTTTTCTTCTAATTCTTGAGCATAATTTTCACCAAAGTTCCTTATTCCTATTTCATACGCATGTTGAATATGCTCAATGCTCTTTCTCTTTGATACTGCAATCAAAGATATTTCATTAGATTCTTTTAGTATTTTTTTAGAAGCTTCATCAATTCTTAATTGAATGCTATCAATCCGTGATCTTAATTCTTTTTGCATAATGTTCTTAGACGAGGATCAAAGCCATTTTTTGTTATTTGCTCTTTAGCATTATTTGCCGCAGACCTATTTTCATATGGCCCACTTAAAACACTAAAAAGCAATTTCCCAGGATTTGAAGTGCTATATATTTCATTAATTGATATTAGCTCAATATTACTAAGTATTTCTTGTGCCTCATAAGCATATTTTTTATTACCGTATGCTCCAATTTGTACAAAGTATTCACAAGACATAAAACTTGCTTCGTCCGAAGAGTCAATAAGAATAGAATTTTCTATAAGAGATGTTGGGAAGTCTATAGTTATATTGTTTAAATTTTCTCTTGGCTCAATAGTCTTAATATCAGTTTTAAAATACATAAATGAGATTACAGCAAGAGTTATCGCCATAAAAATAATTCCCATTAATAAGCTACTAGATACAACCGAGGTATTTTTTTTCTTTGATCTGAATACAGTCTTTTTAGTTTTTATATGATTTCTTTTGGATGAGTTCCTTTTGGCATAATCTCTCATAAATTTTACATTTTTTCTATTGGCTTAATACCTAGCAAACCAAGCCCATTAGATAAAACTATTTTAGCTGCATTAAGACAGAAGATAATAGCTTCAATATTGTCTTTTGACTCAGTTAATACTTGGTTGTCATTATAAAAACTGTGAAAAGAGTGAGCAAAATCTTTTAAATAAAATATGATTAAATGGGGTTGAAGAGAGGATGACGCTCTTGATACAACATTTGGATATTTGCTCATCTCATGTATTAATTTGTCACAATTTTTATATGATCCGTTGGCTATGGTATCTGCCATCATAGGCATTGATGAATTTTCATTCATATATTTTTTTTGAAGCGAACATATTCTGGCATGAGCATACTGAATGTAATAAAACATATTTTCTTTGCTATCAGCTTTTGCAAGATTTAGGTCAAAATCTAAGTGCTGATCAGCTTGCTTTGAAAGATAATAGAATCTCGCAGCGTCTGTACCAATTTCATCTATTAAATCTGATAATGAAAAGAATTCACCAGATCTTGTAGACATTTTAACCTTATTGCCATCTTTATATAGGTTTGCAAATTGAACCAATTGAACATCAAGCTTTTCTTCATCAAAACCAAGACCCTTAATAGAGGCTTCTATCCTTTTTATATATCCGTGATGATCTGCACCCCAAACGTTAATTAATTTATTAAACCCTCTATCTATTTTATCTTTGTGATATGCAACATCAGAAGCAAAATATGTAGCCCTTCCATCATCTCTTATAAGTACTCTATTTTTATCATCACCAGAATCTATTGTATTTAGCCAAATTGCTCCATTTTCTTCATAAGCAAGACCTTTACTTTTTAATGATTTGATTGCTAATGATATTTTTGAATCGTCATTTCTTAAATCACCGAGACTTGATTCACTAAACCAGTTATCAAAAGATACATTAAAGTTTTCAAGATCAGTCCTGATCGTTTGTAAAACTTCACTTAGAGCAAATGATTTAATATCTATCCAAATTCTATTTTGTTTGTTTTTAATTCTTAATATTAATTCATCTATTTCCTTCTCTTCATCTTGCGGAAGATCTTTAATTAATTCTTTTGAATCAATAAGATTGTTAGTCTTATGCTTTGCTTTAAATAATTGAGCTATATCAGATATATACGAACCTTTATAGGCATTTCTTGGAAAATAACTCACTAACTCTTCTTCATAAATTCTAATAAAAACACTTGCTGTGAGAATGTCTATTTGTCTTCCTGCATCGTTAATGTAGTATTCTTTTTGGACTTTGTAGCCAGAGGATTTAAGAATTCTTCCAATAGCATCACCATATGCAGCACCTCTTCCATGACCAACATGAAGCGGGCCAGTGGGATTTGCTGAAACAAATTCAATTTGTATTGATTGGTCTTTACCATGATCCGAATATCCAAAGCTTGATGTTTGAAGATTAATGCTCTCAATTATTGAAATAAAGTCTTCTCTCTTAAGTGTGATATTAATAAATCCAGGTCCAGCCGTTTCTACGTTTTCAAATTTGCAAGAGTCGATTAATTTCTTCTGTAATTCACCTGCTAACTCTTTAGGATTTTTTTTTAGTTGACTTGCGGCAATCATACAAACATTTGTTGTTAAATGTCCCTTCGAAAGCTCATCTGTAACAGTTGAAGAATATCTATCTTTTATCTGGTTTAAAGCGGTCTCTTCTAGACCAGCGAGAGATGATAAAAACCCATCTATTTCTTCATTAAGAGACCCTATCATTATTTAGCTCTTCCAATATAGCTTTCATCTCGTGTATCAACTTTTACAGTTTCTCCTTCATTTACAAATAAAGGAACCTGTATAGTCACCCCAGTCTCTAATTCGGCTGGCTTAGTTGCTCCCGAAACGGTATCACCTTTTACGCCAGGCTCAGACTTAACTATTTTAAGCTCTACGTTTACCGGAGGATCAACTAGTATAGGCTTATCATCCCACAAAATAATCTCACAGGTTTCTTGACCAACCAACCATTTTATTGCGTCACCCATTTCCTTTATTCCAATTTCTATTTGTTCGAAGGTGGTAGAGTCCATAAAGTGCCAGCTATCTCCATCACTATATAAAAACTCCATATCCTTATGATTAACATCAGCTGTTTCAGCAGACTCTCCTGATTTAAATGTTTTGTCATTTGTGTTTCCAGTAAGGAGATTTTTATATTTAACCCTCATAACTGCCTGACCTTTACCAGGCTTATGAAATTCATGCTCAATAATTGAGCAGGGAGCGTTGTCTATAAGCAGTTTTGTTCCATTTTTAAATTGGTTTGTCGAAATCTTCATGTTAAGTATATTTTTATGCTATTTTATTATTTGTTAACGGGGAAAACTATGAAAAAATTATTTTTATTAATTGCCATAGCTGCAATTGTAACTTCTTGCAGCCAAACTAGCGAACAAACCAGATCTGAAAATGATTTAGATATCTTTCTAAAACAGATTGAAGAAGATAATCTATCTGAAGGTCCTGTCATTAATTCTGCTTATTGGTTAGGATCAAATTTTATTACCTACGATTCTCAAAATATCGTTGCTGATTATAGTAAGAGGTATACCCTAAAATCCTTAGAAAACTCTAGAGAAGCTTCAAGCTTTAATAATTTAAAAACCTCAGACTCTAATAGAAGAAAACTTGAATTATTAAAAAGTTCATTTGTTATGCCCCCACCACTAGATGAAAGTTTGGCAAGCGAACTATCATCAATATCTACAAAATTAGAGGCTATGTATGGAAGTGGTGAGTACTGTTACGAAGATGGAAACTGTTATGACCTTGAGGCTTTTGAACAGATTATAGATACCTCCAGAAATCCAGATGAGCTGCTCATGGCTTGGAGCGGCTGGCATGAGGTTGGAAAACCAATGAAATCAATGTATATGAGAATGGTTGAAATTGGAAATGAAGGATCAAGAGATCTCGGATATAGCGGTTTAGATGATTTATGGTTTAGTAAATATGACATGCCAGCAGATCAATTTTTAGAGGTAACAGATTCTGTTTGGGAAGAGGTAAAACCCCTATATGATGCTTTGCATTGTCATGTTAGAAGCCAACTTAATGAATACTATGGAGATGAGATAGTGCCTCCTGAAGGCTCTCTGCCAGTTCATCTAACTGGAAATATGTGGGGGCAATCATGGTCAAATATTTATGATCTTGTTTATCCACAAGCCAGTCAAACCAAGTCAGTAGATGTCACCAAAATTATTAAAGACAGGAATATTAATGAAACTGAAATGGTTGAATATGCCGAAGACTTTTTCTTATCAATGGGCTTCGAACCTCTTCCAGATACGTTTTGGGAACGTTCTTTATTTATTAAACCCCAGGACAGATCAGTTGTTTGTCATGCATCTGCCTGGAATCTAGATTCAGCAAATAACGATTTAAGAATTAAGATGTGCATAGAAAAAAATGAAGAAGATTTCATAACAATTCATCATGAATTAGGACATATTTTTTATTACCAAGCTTATAATCACTTGCCGACACTTTTCCAGGGTGGAGCAAACGATGGATTTCATGAGGCATTTGGCGATCTTTTAACATTATCAATTACACCAGACTATCTAGAAAAAATTGGATTCGTTAGTGAAGATGAGGCCAAATTAGCTAAAAATGATTCAATAGGTTTGTTGATGAAGCAAGCTTTGGAGGGAGTAGTGGTTATTCCTTGGGCTTTGATGTTAGACAAGTGGAGGGCAGGAGTATTCACTGGTGATATAGCTGAAAATGAACTAAATAAGGCCTGGTGGGATATGCGTGAATCATATCAAGGTATTTCACCTCCAAACAAAAGATCCGAAAAATATTTCGACCCTGGAGCAAAATATCATATTCCGGGCAATACCCCATATACAAGATATTATCTAGCTCGAATAATGCAATATCAATTTCATGAGTCGCTTTGCAATGAAATAGGCTTTTCAGGCCCGCTGCATGAATGCTCAATATACGGGGACAAGTTAGCTGGAGAAAAAATTATATCGACTATGGCAATGGGGCAGAGTGCTCCCTGGCAAGATGCTTTCGAGAAATTAACTGGCTCTAGAAGCATTAGCGGAAAGTCAGTTATGAATTATTATAGACCTTTAAAAGAATGGCTAGATATTCAAAATAAAGACAGAACCTGTGGTTGGGAGAAATAAAGATGCAACAAATAATAAATATATTAATATCACTGACAGCTTTTTTGTTTGCTGTTTTTATTGCCGGCGCAACAGAAATAGACATAGTTCTTAGGGTAGTAATCTTAGCTTTTATAATTCAGTGGATTGCTTTTTTGCCTGCATATATATTTCAAACTGAAAAGTTTTATGATTTAACGGGAAGCCTTACCTATCTATCTGTTGTGTGGTATTCACTTTTCTATAGCTCAAACTCTTTTACTGATTTAAATGGCGCTAATATAGCAATAGTACTTCTCATTACTTTTTGGGCACTAAGACTTGGCAGTTTTTTATTTATGAGAATTCATAAAGATGGAGAAGATAAAAGATTTAGAACAATAAAACCATCAGCAACACAATTTTTTATGACATGGACTCTTCAGGGCTTGTGGGTTTCGCTTTGTTCAATGTGTGCTTTAACAGCAATCTCATCAGAGACAGGCGTAATAGTTAACACTCTATTTTATGTTGGTTTTAATTTATTCCTTTTTGGATTTATTATCGAGGTTATTGCAGACAAACAAAAAACTGCTTTTAGATCAATTCCAAAAAATAGGGATAAATTTATTACTACTGGCTTATGGGCAAAATCTAGACACCCAAATTTTTTTGGTGAAATTGTTTTATGGACAGGAATTGCAGTAATGTCATTTTCATCGTTGAGCGGACTTCAATACTTAACCCTTATTTCTCCATTTTTCACATATCTACTTCTTGTTTATGTAAGCGGAGTTCGTATGCTTGAAGCCAGAGCAGATAAAAAATGGGGAGACAATGAAGAGTATAAAAAATATAAAGCCAATACGCCTGTATTATGGCTAAGATTTAGAGGTTAAAAAAAAGTAGCTTTTTCAAAAGCTTTACATAAAAAAGTTTTATTATTGGCCTATGACTGCTAATATGGTCAAACTTTTAGGGAGATATTTATGAAGAATAAATTTAATTTAATGCACCTATGCATGATTGTCTCTATTTCTGGTTCTGGGTTGCTTTCATCGACTGATATGGAAAGTGTTCTAGAGGTGGGAAGAGATAATCAGTTATTGTCTGCTAAGTCACAAGATAAAATTGATGATACAGAGAGAAAGACAGACAAAATAGTCAACGAATGGAAAGCTGTCTCAAAACAAGTTGAAGGCCTGAAATTATATAATGAACAGAAAAGAATCCAAATTCAGGCGCAGCTTGACTTAATGGATAAGCTTGATGATCAGCTTGTTCAGGTTGTTGTTATGCAAAGGCAAATACCACCACTAGCACAAAGAATGTTAGAAAGTCTTGAATCCTTCATCGCTCTTGATACTCCCTTTAGAATTGAAGAAAGACAAAATAGAATTGATCTAGTTAGGTCTTCATTGGCAAAACCAAAAGTCACTGCTTCAGAACAGGTAAGACAGGTTCTTGAGGCTTACAACATTGAAGCAGAGTACGGTAGAAAGATTGATACTTATGAAAGCTCTCTTCAAGATGGAACTGTCGTTAATATATTGGTAATAGGAAGAATAGGTATGTTTTATCAAACTAAAGATGAGCAATCTAGTGGAAGATGGAACAATGAAACTGATTCATGGGATGAATTGCCTGGAACATATCGAAAACCTATAAGAAATGGCATTAGAATGGCCAAAAAATTAGCACCAACAGATATGCTAATGATGCCAGTGATTAAAGGAGAAGTGTAATGAAAAATTTATTTATAATTCCAGCTTTATTAATCTCCTTAAGTGGTCTTGTATTTGCTCAAGATGCTGCTGAAGAGGTTGTTGAAGTTTCAACAGTTGAAGCTTTACTGGCACTTGTTAAAGAAGGTAAAACAAAAGAACAAGCCGCAAATAATGAAAGAGAAAATGCGTTTGAAGCCAACAAGAACAAACAAGCTTCTATTTTAGCTGCTGAAAAAAGAGAGCTGGCTAGGCAAGAAAAAATAGCAGACACTCTTGAAGCAGAGTACAAAAAGAATGAAGAAATTCTCCGTGTAAAAGAAGAGGCATACAACAAAGAATTAGGTTCTTTAGTTGAATTATTTGGACATCTTCAAAGTTCAGCGGGTGAGGCTGCAGTTCAATTTTCTGGCTCGTTAACAGGAGCTCAATACGGACAAGAAAGAGTTAAGTTTCTTAATGACTTAACTGGAAAAATGTCAGAAACTACTGAATTACCTACTATTAGAGAAATTGAAGGTTTGTGGTATGAGCTTCAAAGAGAAATGGTTGCTAGTGGACAAGTTGTTTCATTCACAACAAATGTTATTGATGTTGATGGCGAAACTTCTGAATGTACGGTTACTAGAGTAGGATTATTTAATGCTGTTTGTGATGGAAAGTACTTAGAGTTCGCTACAGCAAAAGGTCAATATGCTTTTTTACCTAGACAACCAGCCGGAAGATTTACAAAGACTGCGAACAAAGTAGGTAAGGCAAGTGTTGGTGATCAAGTTAAATTTGGGGTAGACCCAACAGGTCCTACTGGAGGAAGTCTGCTTGCTAATTTAATACAAACACCGTCATTATTAGAAAGAGCTCAACAAGGTAGAGAAGTTGGTTATGCAATTATTGCTGTTGGTATAATTGCTGTAATATTTGCATTTTATAAATTATACAGTTTATATATGATCGGCACTGCAGTTAGAAAACAAGCTGATCAAGAAGCAGCAGATTCTTCCAATCCTCTTGGCAGAGTTTTAAAAGTTGGAAAAGATAATTTTGATAAAGATATAGATACTTTAGAGCTTAAATTAGCTGAAGCAATAATGGCTGAAAGACCAGCTATTGATTCGGGTATAGGCTTCATAAAGATTATTTCTGTTATTGCTCCGTTGGCTGGTCTTTTGGGCACAGTGACAGGTATGATTGTTACTTTCCAAATGATTACCCTTTATGGAACAGGGGATCCAAAATTAATGGCAGGTGGTATTTCTCAAGCACTTGTAACAACAGTTTTAGGTTTATTAGTTGCAATCCCAACAAGTTTACTTCACTCATTTACACAATCTTCTGCTAGAGGAATTATTAGCATTTTAGAAGAACAGAGTACCGGTATTCTTGCTGAGAGAGCAGAATCTAAGTAGGTCATAGCATATGCTTTTTGCATTCACTGAAGCACTGTCCTCCATAAGAGATTTTATGGAGCAGGGCGGAAGTGTGCTTTGGTTAATAGCAATATTGGTATTTTTTATGTGGGGAATGATTTTCGAAAGAATCTGGTATTTATCACATGCTCACAAAGAATATGTTTCAGAGCTTGCTGATAAATGGAATTCTAGAAAAGATAAACAATCTTGGCATGCATTGCAAATTAGAGAAAAAATGATGTCTCAAGCAAAAATGGAAATCAATAAAAATATTAGCATCATTCAAACTTGTATTGTTTTAGCTCCTTTATTGGGTCTTTTGGGTACGGTTACTGGAATGATTGAGGTTTTCCAAGTAATGGCATTCAATGGAGGTGGTGATGCAAGAGCAATGGCTGGAGGTGTATCTAAAGCCACTCTTCCAACCATGGCTGGAATGGTTGCAGCATTGTCTGGGTCATTTGCAGCAATCTATCTTACAAGTACAAGCAAAAGACATGAATCAGAACTAAACAAAATTATTAAAAGAGAGATTTAGAGGAATATTATGAGAAGAAATGCAATCACAAGTGCTGTTCAAGAGGAAAGCGACGAAATTAATTTAACACCTATGCTTGATGTTGTTTTTATCATGCTTATATTTTTTATTGTTACGGCTAACTTTATCAAAGAACCGGGTCTTGAAATTAATAGACCTGACTCTGATACAGCAGAAACACAAGAAAATGCAGCCATTTTAATTGCCGTTGGCCCAACTGGTGAAGTTTGGATGGATGGTAGAAGAATTGATGTTAGGCAGGTAAAAGCAAATGTAGTTAAATTGTTAGCAGATAATCCTCAAGGATCTGTTGTTATTCAAGCTGACGAAAAAGCTATGGCAGACACTATTATCCAAGTTATGGATGGAGCAAGAGAAGCTGGTGTAAATGCTATATCCTTAGCATCAGAACCTAAATAATAAAATATGGATCAAGTTACCTCAGTAATAAAGTCTGTACTTCAACCAGTTCAGTCTCTATATAATAATGCATTTAATGCAAATAAATATGCTGCAGGTATAGGTCTTTCTGTAATAATCACAACTGCATTATTCTTTGTAATGGTTATATTAATTTCTTTGGGCGATAGTGGTATGAAAGAGGATACTTCTGTAAAGCTTGCTGATATTGTTATGCCTGAAAGACAAATTGATACTTTTATGACTGAGGTTGAAAAGCCTGAACAGCCTGAAGAACAACCAGAAGATATAGCACAACCAGACTTAGATCTTCAGCCTTTAACTGGACTAGATGTCTCAATTGCCAAGCCAAAAGCAAACTTCAAAGCTGGAGGCTCATTCTTTAGAGATGGTGAGTACATTCCCTTGTTCAAAGTTCAGCCTATTTATCCTAGAAGAGCCCAAGAAAGGGGTACCCAGGGGTATGCAATTGTTTCATTTACAATCACTGACTCAGGTTCAGTAGAAAATGCACAACCTCTTGAGGGGTATTGCGGAGACCCAGAAGGACCTCAAGAAGAAATGAGGCCTTGCTCTATATTTAATAGTGCTTCAACTAGAGCTGCGTTAAAATTAAAATATAAACCTAAAATAGTAGACGGAAGAGCAACTGCTGTAGACGGAGTTCTTCACAGATTTACGTTTATAATGGATCAAGATGATTAAGTTAATAAAGAAATCAAATTTACTATATGTGCTAGCACTTTTAGCATTCTCTTTTTCGTATCCCACTTCGCATATCGAAGCTCAATCTTCAGATCAGTCAAAAAAACAAATTAAATATAAAAAAGCTAGAGCACTTCAATCAAAAACAGCAAAACAAATGGCAAAAGTCTATGAAGCTCTTGAGGTAGTGGATGATAAGGGCGAATCAAATCCTGATATGGAGACTGTTATTGAAATACTTACAGACCTAAGAAATGACCAGGACAATCTTAAAAGTTATGACAGATCAGTGGTATGGAATTCATGGGGATATGTTTACTTTTCAGATGGAAAATATGACGAGGCAATTCGCGCCTATGAAAGAGTAATAAACGAGCCTGAGGTAACTTTGCCGATCAGAAATGCTGCTCTATTCACACTTGCACAATTAAATTTAGTTCAAGAAAGATATGATGAAGGTATAGCATTAATTCTTCAATGGATGGATCAAGTTGAAACAGTAACAGCACAATCATGGTCTTTGCTTGGCCAAGCATATTTCCAAAAAGAAGACTTTAAAAAATCAATGTCTTCAATGAAAACAGCAATTTCTTTGGCAGAAGAAGAGGGTTATAAGCCCAAAGAAAACTGGTATGTCATTGTTGCTGCTTGTATTGGTGAGTTAAAAAAAGAAATTGGCGAAAAAGAATCATTACTGCAGCAATTAGATATTTATGAAATTTTAGTTAATCTCTATCCAAAGAAATTATATTTCCTTCAACTCGGCGGGACTTATGGTCAGCTTGGAAGAGAAAAAGATTACATGATTACAATGAAAGCTGCTCATGCAAAAGACTTCCTAGATAAAGAATCAGAATATTTAGCTTTAGCACAATTATTATTACTCAGTCAGAATCCATATTGGGCTGCTCAGGTTCTTGTTTCTGGACAACAAAAAATTACAACCTATACAGAAACCATTGTTGATAAAAATACAGGCAAAGAAGTCAAGATTGAAAAGACTGGGCCTGTAGTTAAAGACAATGAAAAAAATCTTAAATTACTTGCAGATTCATGGAGAATGGCTCAAGAAATTAATAAGGCAATTCCTGTTTTGGAAAAAGCTGCAGTTTTATCAAAGGATGGAAAAGCTTATGTTCTTCTAGGCAACCTCTATCTGGGTGAAGACAGAATGCAAGATGCAGTCGATGCTATTAAGAAAGGTCTTAAGAAAGGTAAAATTGACAAGTTATCACAAGTACACCTGACTCTTGGTCAAGCATATTTTGAGCTTCAAAAATTTGAGGATGCAAAAAAAGAATTTAGGATTGCTGCTAGGGATAAAAATAAAAAAGTTAAAACAACCGCAAATAACTGGATTAAATATACAGAGAATGAAGAAATTAGGGTTAAAAATTTGGCTCTAAGAAGGGACTTTATTCAGTCTCAGTCATAACTTCAGATATTCTTCTATTATAAAGTCATAATCATTTTCAGAATCTTTTTTATATGATTCTGTTTTAATAAGACTCCATTCAGCTAAATCAATTTTAGGATAGTAAATATCTCCATCAATATCACAATCTACTCTAGTGATAATTAGCTTATTAATAGTTTTAACTGTTTCATTAAATAGATGACCACCACCTATGATTACAATTTCATTATCCTTATTCATTTGAATATTTTCTTTTTCAGCATGTGCCATAGCATCTTCTAGGTTATTAAAAACATGCGTCCCTTCAATCTTATTTAATGTTCTTGAAACTACATAATTAATTCTATGTGGCAATGGTCTTCCTATGGACTCATAGGTTTTCCTTCCCATAATTATTATTTTATTTAATGTGTATTTTTTAAAATGAGCTAAATCTGCTTTTAGATTCCATGGCAAATCATTATTAACTCCAATTACTAAGTTATTCGATACAGCTACTAAGTGAGAAATTATCTTCATAATCAAATAGCCATCTTAGCTTTAAGGGCTGGATGATGTTTGTAGTTTTCAAGTTTAAAATCATCAATAGAATATGATCTTAAATCTTCAAGCGAATTTATTTTTGGTAGTACTAAGTTGGGTAATGCGTATGGCTCTCTTGAAATCTGCTCTCTTACCTGATCAATTGAATTTAAATAGATGTGAGCGTCTCCAAAAGAGTGAACGAATTTGTTTGGCTTTAAATTTAATATTTCACCAAATATACTTAAAAGCAGGGCATAACTAGCTATATTAAAGGGGACGCCTAAAAACATATCAGCACTTCTTTGATACATGTGACAGCTAATAGTGCCATCATTTATGTAAAATTGAGACATCACATGACATGGAGGTAGGGCCATTTTATCTATCTTTCCTACATTCCAAGCAGATAGAATATGTCGTCTACTATCAGGATTATTTTTTAGTCCTTCAAGTAATTCTTTAATTTGATCTCTTCCATCCCAATCTCGCCATTGAACTCCATACACGGGCCCAAGCTCTTTTTTCATTAGATTATTTACATATCCAAGATTTTTACCTTGATTGTCTGCATTGTCAGTCCAGATTGTAGAAAATTTACTTAAGTCAGTGAGCTCTTCTCTATTTTTATTAAATCTAATTTCAGCAAGTCTTCTTTCATCACTTGATCCTTCTAAAAACCATAGTAATTCTGAAACCACTCCTTTCCATGCCAATGATTTAGTTGTAACAGCGGGAAAACCTTTTGATAAATCAAAAGAAAGCTGATGTCCAAATGAAGAAATAGTTCCAGTATTAGTTCTATCCTCTTTTCTATCACCATTTTCTAGAATATGTTTTAGAAGATCTATATAAGCTTTCATGCTTTTTTCCTTGAGTAAAACAATATTATAAATCCAATTAGTATCATAGGAATACAAAGGATTTGTCCCATGCTTAAAAAATTATAAGCAACGTATCCGATATGCGCATCTGGTTGCCTAAAGAACTCAATTACAAATCTTATGAGACCATAAAATATTAAAAAGAAAGAACAAATGACCCCATGAGATTTTGAGATTCTATTCACAAACACTAGTAACCCAAAAAGTATAATCCCCTCACCTAAACTTTCATAAAGTTGGGAGGGGTGTCTTAATAAACCATAAGGATCTGTAGGAAAAATAAAACCCCAGTCTCCATTTGTTTCCTTGCCATATAATTCTCCATTAAGAAAATTACCAATTCTTACCAAGCCAAGACCTATTGGCATCGAAAGAGCTACACCATCCATAAGCCTGAAAAAGTCCAAGTTATTTTTTTTAGCAAATATAAAAAAACTTATAACCACACCGATCAGTCCTCCATGAAAGCTCAATCCACCTTGCCATACATAAAAGAGCGACAAAGGGTTGCTTAGGAGCTGTTCACTGCCATAAAAAAGCATATAGCCAACTCTTCCACCACACATTGCGCCAATAAAAAGACCATAAAGAAAAACTAGATCATTAACCTTTTCATCGTTTATACCTAATTCAATAATAATTTCATTCGATCTTAAATAGAGATATATAAACACGGCAGATAACAGCCATGTAATAGCATAGTACTGAATCTTAAGTGGACCTATGCTTACAAGAGAGGGGTTATTAAAAAAATCTGAAAGCTCAACTATCATAATACAATCATATATATTGAGATTAAAAGCATTAAAGATACCATAAGTATTTTTAAAATGTATTCAGAAACATAATGCGCAATAGCAGCACCATACTGTGCTGAAATAATGCTTGTAATGGTTATTCCAAACAAAGCTGGAAGATAAATGTACCCCAATGTAAGGCTTGGCAAGCTGTCATTTGAGATTCCCAGAATAAAGTATCCTAGCGCACCAAAAAAAGCGATTGGAATACCACATGCTGCAGAGGTTCCAACACTTGAAGTCATGCTTAGTCCTGAAGATTTAAAATAGGGAACAGAAAAAATACCACCACCTATACCCAAAACTGATGAGAGAAATCCAATACCCGTTCCAACAATATAAGGCCCCTTAGATAAATTATTTTTTAAAGAGAGAGTAAAATTAAAACCAATCTGTACTGCCATGATTAATGCAAAAACCCCAATAATAATTTTTAAAAGGTTCCCATCAAGTTGAACTGCAAACATGGCACCTAATAAAGCTCCAAGTGTAATTCCTAAGGCAACTTGTTTGAATAGAGTAAAATCGATTGCTTGTTTTTTTCTATGAGCATTAGCAGATGACAGCCCCGTAAAAAATATACAAGCAAGAGAGGTTCCTATAGCCAAATGAATAATTATGCTTTCATCAAATCCATAGCCCATAAAGGAGGCAACTAAAACAGGAACTATAATAACGCCCCCACCAACACCAAACATTCCAGCAATAAGACCAGAGAAAACACCCAATACAGCAAATAATATAAATTCTTCAATCATGGTTTAGCTCCATAGAGAATTCATGTCGGAGTTCCAGAAGAACTGAACGATAAACTGCTTTTTTAAAATCAACAATAGTATGTAAAGGGTACCAATATGGAACCCATTTATAATCAATAAACTCATTGTCTGGATCGTTATCAAAACTTATATCAACATCTTTTATCAATTTAAACATAAACCATTTTTGTTTTTGGCCTTTAAATTCTTTTTTTAAGAAATGATTCTTTCTTTTTTCTTTTGGAATATCGTATTTTATCCAATTCCTTGTTGAAGACAGTAACTTAGTATAGTTGCTTTTTATTCCCACCTCTTCAAAAAGTTCTCGCTTAGATGCTTTAATAGGACTTTCTCCCTCATCTATACCTCCTTGTGGAAATTGCCAGCTATCTATATTTTTTCTTTTGCATAGAAGCAATTTGCCTTTATCATTAAATATAATAATACCAACGTTTAATCTGTATCCTGGTTCATTAATCATTATTAGAGTATGTTTTTATGAAAAGAAATTTAGCAATATTTGATTTAGATAATACCATTCTTAATGGCGATTCTGATTATTCGTGGATTAATTTTTTAATAGAACAGGGTGTTGTTGATAAAGAAGAATATGAGAAAAAAAATCAATACTTCTACGATCAATATTATGAAGGAAAGCTTGATTATGATGAATGGACAGAATTTTCTCTCACAACAGTCAAAGGTAAAAAACCAGAAGAAATTGCAGATCTTTTATCTAATTTTCTTAGCTCTGTGATAGAGCCAATGGTAAATATTTACGCATTAAGACTTCTGCATGAACATAATCACAACAATGACATTATGTTGCTTGCATCAGCTACCAACTCGGTAATAGTAAAGCCTATTGCTAGAAGATTAGGTTTTAAAAACATTGTTTCGACTGAAGTAGAAATTATTGATGGGTTTTATACTGGTAAGGTTTCAGGCATTCCAGCATTGGGCGAGGGTAAGCTAGTAAAAGTTAAAGAATGGATGTCTAAAAATAATATCAATGATTTTCATGATACAACTTTTTATTCCGACTCTATTAATGATTTACCCTTAATGGCTGAAGTTAACAAAGCAGTCGCCGTAAATCCTGATGATCTTCTCAGAGAAGAATGTGATTCTAGATCTTGGGAGGTTATTGACCTACCTTAGCTTTTGCCTTCAATTCTATCTGCCACCATCTGGGCAGTTTGAGCACTTAAAGTCCAACCCAAATGCCCGTGACCAGTGTGATAATAGATTCCCTTCATTTTACTTTCTCTAGTAATGGGCATCATGTTTGGCGTCATTGGTCTTAATCCAGCCCATGGCGTATATGTCTCTGTACTAACGTTTGGAAAGTATTTTTCTACCCATTTTAGTAAAGGCCTTATTCTATCTTGTCTTATATCTGTATTAATCCCAGCTAATTCAGCAGTTCCGGCAACCCTAAATCTATTACCAAGTCTACTTGCAACAATTTTCACAGGTTGATCTATAAGTGAAACTGTCGGAGCACATTTTTTTGAGATTTCATCTTTAAGATCAATAGTGATACTGTAGCCCTTAACAGGATATACATTCATTTTATCACCAAGCCTATTAGCAAATTTCTGTGTACCAACTCCTGCACAAATAACAACATTATCAAATGCTTCATTTATTAGTTCATTCTCATTCCTCATTGTCAAAACGAGTTGATTTTTTTGTCTTGTTATATGCTCTACATTTGTATTAAGTTGCAGATTCGCAGAGTATTTTTCTACTAAAACTTGTTCAAGACTAGTACAAAATTTATGAATATCCCCGCTTGCATCAGACTTTGTATATATTCCTCCTAAGATTTTTTCATAGTTTTTATTATTTTCAAAAGCTGGCTCTAGATTCTTAACCTCTTCGGTTGTCAGTATGTCCCATTCCATTCCCTCTTGGTTAAGCCATGAAGCCTTATCTTTGTCTAATTTGAACTCTTTTTTAGAGTCGTAGAACCTTAAAATACCTTTCTTTAATAATTCAAATTCAATACCTTCCTCATCAGCTATCTTAAAATATATTTCCCTAGCTTTTTTAGCCATATCTATAGTTTCTAATGTATTTTTCTTATGTTCTCCTTTTAAAGTTGCCATCAAAAATCCAAACATCCATTTATATTTTTGAATTTCTGGTGATGGATTAAACAATAAAGGAGCATCAGGTTTAAACATCCATTTAATGCCGCTGATTACATTTTTTGTAGTATTCCAAGTTTCGGCATTACTAGCACTAAGTTGTCCGCCATTAGCGTAGCTTGTTGCCATAGCCGGGTATCTTCTGTAATCAATAATTGTTACGTTGTGGCCTCTTTTTAAGAGAGTGTAGGCAGTAGTTGTACCCGCTATTCCAGCACCAATGACTGCAATTTTTTTCATAACATATTGTCTCAGTAATTAAGTTTAAAATCGATAGACAAAAAGAAAAGATTCTTTTTATTTAATACAAACTTAGATACAATCTAAATAAGAATCGTTCTCATTTAAAAATACCCTTAGGAAATATTATGAGTGAATTTATTATAGTTTTTAGAGAAGTACTAGAAGCCTCCTTGGTTGTAGGTATTATTTATTTAATTCTAGAAAAATCTAACCAACTTAGTCATATGTTTCAGCTTTGGATGGGTGTTTTAGCTGCCATAGTTGCAAGCATCATAGTTGGGTATCTTGTTCTAATGGCTAAAGATTCTTTGGGAAATGATTCAACAGCAGCTTTATTTGAGGGAACATTTTTATACTTAACTGCCTTTTTGATATGGTATGTAATCTTTTGGTTATCTAAACATGTTAGTGACAGAAAAGAACTTGAAGGCAAAACCTTAAGTGCAATCAACCTTTCATCATGGGGTGTTTTTTTTGTGGTCTTCTTTGCAATTCTAAGGGAAGGATTCGAAACAGCAGTCTTTTTAATTTCTAGCTTCTCTATTACAGGTTCTTTTTCTTACCTTGGTTTTTTTATTGGAGCAGCTTTAGCAATATTAATTGGTTATTTGATTGTTCTACAGGGCAGAAAAATTAATTTACGATATGTCTTCAAATATACAACTCTTTTATTAGTATTCCTGTCTGCAGGAATGATTGCTTATGGAACTCATGAATTTGAAGAATATTTAGTTAAATCTGAAAAAATAGAAGAGGCTGAGATATACAGACCTTGGAATATTTTAGAACCGCAAACAGGCTCTGATGGGTCAAAGACTTATCATCCGCTTCATGACAAAGGATCTGCTGGAGTCTTTTTAAAAGGTTTTTTTGGCTATAACAGTAATCCCAATATTCCTGAAGTTATTTTATGGATTTGTGCTCTATTTTTTGGATTAAATATGTGGCGGAGATTTTATTTCTAAGAATCTAGTTGATCCATATTTTTAATAGCTTTACTCATCTGCCTTTCTCTTGTTGAATGCTCATTGACAGCCTTGATCATTGCATCTGCTTTTTTTAGAAGATCATCAGTAGAGCTTCCAAATTTCTCAAATTCTTTTTTTAATTTTCCAAATTCTTCCATAATTTCACCAGCTCTGTTATTGAGCGCTAGGGTTCTAAACCCCATATGAACACTAATTAAATAAGCTGCAAGTGAATTAGGCCCCATTATCAAAACTCTAGAATCTCTAAAAATAGTTTCTCTAATATTTCCAATCGAATCAATCAATTGCATGAGTGATTCACTAGGAATATACATAATACCTAAATCTATCGTTATACCTGATTGAATATATTTTTCTTGAATATCAGAAGCATCTTTTATCACATGCCTTTTAATGTCATCAATTGATTTTTTAATCATTCTTTCGTCAGACTGCTCTAAGGATAGCAAATAACTGTCATATAGCCCTGATGGAAACTTTGCATCAATTGGCAACAATAATCCTTCAGGCATTTTAAGAACAAATTCAACTCTTTTGCCCGATCCCTTTATAACCTCAGCATTTTTATAATATTGATTTGAATGAAAGATATCCTGCATTATTGCTTCTAAAGACCATTCTCCAAATTTACCAGCAAGAGTTCCACCAGATAGGTATCTTCTTAGCTTATCTAATGGGTCTTGAAATGATTGAATATCTTTTGTAAGAACTGACAGAGTGCCTTCTTGTCTCTCTATTGCCTTATCGATATCCTTAATAGATTCTTCATTTTGTAATCTAGTAGGATCACTTTTTGTATGCAAATAAATTATTCCTATCAATAAAATAATAATAATTATTAACAATGTAGAAACAATCCAAAGATTCATAGCCAATGCCCAGGAAAAATTTAAAACCTATATATAATATATACCACTTACAACTTTATCCTATAAAATAAGCGATATGTTAGAGTCTATTTTAACTCATTTTGAAGAAATCAAAGCTAGAGGCCTGTCTATCGATATTACTAGAGGCAAGCCAGACTCCTGTCAATTAGATTTGTCTAATGAACTACTTAAGATGGATGTAGAACCTTTTGATGGTGATGTTGATCTAAGGAATTACGGAGAGCCTTTTGGTATTTCTGATGCTAGACAGCTTGGAGCAGATGTTCTTAGTGCGCCTAAAGAAAATATAATAACAGGGGAGCAATCCAGTCTATTACTTTCATACCAAATGATTCTAGCAAAATATCTATTCGATAATCCCACCGCTTGGAAAGATTTAGATAACCCAAAATTTATTTGCCCTGTGCCTGGATTTGATAGGCATTTTAGAATGCTTGAAGATTTTGGAATAGAGATGATCACCGTTCCTTTGATTGAGGATGGCATTGATATTCAAAAATTTGAAGAAGCATTAAATTCTAATAAAAATGTAATGGGTGTCATATGTGTTCCTAGGCACTCAAATCCATCAGGTGAGGTTTATTCAGATCAAAATATCATAAATATTTTTCAAGTTGGAAAGGCATATTCAGACAACTTCCTTTTTCTTTTTGATAATGCTTATTTAGTTCATGATTTCATGCCAACCAGAGAACAAACTCCAGTATGGCAGTTGGCTGCAGATACTAATACTATGAATCAAGCGGTTGTTGTAACTTCTTTTTCTAAAGTGACTTTTGGTGGAGGAGGTCTTTCTTTTATGGCTGCTAGCGATTCTAATTTAGAGCTTATAAAAAGAATAAGAGGCTCGATGGTCATCTGTCCAGATAAGATAAATCAGAAAAGGCATACTCAGTTTTTTTCAGGCTTGGATGATATAAAAAATCATATGGCGAAACATGCAAACTTAATTAGACCTAAGTTTGAAATAACCTATGAGGCATTGCGAAAGCTGGATAAAAACTATGGTAATTTTTCAGAGCCAACAGGTGGTTATTTCATTACTTTCATTTCAGAAAAACCTATAGCTTCTAGAATTGTTGAGTTGTGTAAAGAAGCTGGAGTTTTATTGACTGCTGCAGGAGCAACTTTTCCATACGGGAAAGACCCTAAAAATAATACACTTAGAATAGCACCTACATTTATTGATGAGCAAGAATTAGAAGTGGCAATGGATGTTTTTATAACAGCTGTTCAAATAGCACACCTGGAAACTTGATTTAATTTTTTGCTTTGTTGTGAGGCTTATAGCTTGAGCCGTTAAAGCTTTCAAATATTTCCTTAATTCCAGGATGATTGCATGGTTTGTTAGAATCATCTATTAATAAGTTTTGCTCAGAAACATATGCTATATAAAAAATCTCTTCATTTTCTGCAAATAGATGATAAAAGGGCTGTTCTTTTATTGGTCTAATCTGTTCTGGTATTGCTAAGTACCATTCTTCAGTGTTATTAAACTCTGGATCAAGGTCAAATATAACCCCTCTAAAATTTAAAAATCGATGTTTTACTATATTTCCTATAGAAAACTTTGCTTCTACTAGTTTCTGCATTATATTTATAAATTAAACCATTTTAGGAAAAATGTCATGACAGAAAATTTTTTAGTTGTGTCTGCGAATGATTTAGCAGGTATAGAAATTAAAGAACATATAGGCGTAGTCCAAGGAAGTACAGTCAGATCAAGAAATATTGGCTCAGATATTTTTGCAAAACTTAAAAACCTAGTTGGTGGAGAGTTGGTTGGCTATTCTAAGCTTCTTGCAACTTCTAGAGAGCAAGCATATAAAAGAATGATAGAAGATGCTGAAGCCAAAGGAGCAGATGCTATTGTTTGCTTTCGGTTTCAAACCTCTACTATTACTGATGGCGCTTCTGAAATTCTTGCTTATGGCACAGGTGTAAAATACAAATAAGGATAAATTATGAATAAAACTGAGAAAGTAGCTTTTAGAGAGGCTGTAATAGTTGTGCTTATGGGAGCAGTTATAAATTTCCCACTTCAAACATTCTTATTATGGTTAACGATTGATAACTGGAGCTGGTCCAACCCATTAACTATTTCTATTTTTACCCAATCTATTCTTACTTTTGTAGCGTTGTTAAGGGTGTACTCAATTAGGATGAGATTTCAAAGAGGAAAATTTTAAAGGCTAATCCTTCTTTTTATCTTTCTTTTTATTATGATCTTTATGGTGTTCTTTCATTCTGATTTTCATTCTATTATTAATCATATCTTTGCACCAGACATCATATACGGTTGAATAATTAGAAGCCAAGTCAGATAAAGAAATAGCTTCAGCCCATTTTCTATCATTCCAAGCCTTGTCTTTCATATCACCGTGTTCTTTTATTTCATCAAAAACACTATCAGCAGCAGATAAAAACCATGCCACTCCAGCCTTTGTTTCCATACATTCTTTGCCACTCATTATTTTATTTGGATGATCTTTTTTTTCCCCTTTATGATCATCAGCAAAACCAAAACCCGCCATTGAAATTACTATTATTAATGCACTAATTTTTTTCATTTTATTCCTTATTCAGTACCAACATTATAATAGAGTAAATAATTTACAAAAAGTTCAAAAAAAATATTTACATTTAAAAAAAAACAATCATAATTCACGAATATTTATACTCATAGGCATAATTCTTTTTGTCTATCAGTATGACTATCCTTGAATTTATTCAGATTGGCAGTGTTTTTTTCGGTACTTTGATAGCCGCACCTCTTATTGTCTCAAAGAAATATAATAAGAGATTAATAGGCTTGATTGCAGTTGCCGCAGGAAGCTTGCTGGCTATGATTGTTCAGCTTAATGCTGGACTATATTATTTTTTCTTTGCTTCTGCTTTTTGGCTATTAAATTCTGCTCATGCTATTAGAAAAATGGTCAGAACAAATAAAAGCTATGTTAATTTAAAAAATCTTTAAATTTTAATATTGAATGGCTGGTTGAGCTTTCATTCATAGTTTCAACCATTTTCTTTGCAACAGCTGATGCTTTAACAAACCTTAGGTCTGATAATGGACCTCTCATTAAAGGGTCTAAGATCTTGGCTCCAAGCTCAATAATAGGAACTTCAATAGTTACTTTTTGATTTGACCTACTTCCTAATAGATGGCTAGGTTGAGCATAAACTATTTTCTCATAACCTATTTCTTTAATTGAGTTTTCCATCTTCCCCTTAGTCTGAAGATAAAAATTATTCGAATTCATATCTGCACCAACCGCAGAAACAATAGCAATTGACCTTGCTCCCACATCAAATGCTTTTTTAGCGATGTTATAAACAAGGTCATGGTCCACCTCAAAAAATTCTTTTCTTTTATTATTTTTTATATGGATTAATTCAAAAGTTGTAAGTCTCATCCCAATAGCAATATAAACATGATCAAGTGCTGGGAAGTTAAGATTATTAATCTCATCAAAATCAATACTAATTTCATTAGTATTATCTGATATATGCTCCAGGGGAGATCTTGTGAATAACGTTATATCTTGATCTTTTCTATTTAGATTCTTTAGTAGCTCACTTCCAACGAGACCAGAAGCGCCAACTAACAATGATTTAATTTTCATCACCCAATACTCTTAATGCTATTAAATTCACAAGCTCATCGATAGGAAGTGTTCCATCTAATGTACTTTGAGCCCATTTTTCATACAATGGCATCCTTTCCAAATATACATCCTCAATCGGTGTTCCAATTGGAGCTGCTAGACCTCTCTCTTGACCACTACCAATTCTTTTCTTGATCACTTTTAAGGGAACCGATATGTAAATAACTTCTGTGAAGGAGCTTAAATATTTCATAGATTTATCTGAGTAAATCGCACTTCCTCCAGTTGAAATAATGTGAGAATTATTATTTAGATTTAGAATAATTCCTTCTTCAGCTAATCTAACAAATTTATACCCTTTGTCTTTTTTTAATTCTTCTAAAGATTGATTAAATTTTTGTTCTATTAAGACATCAGTATCAATACACTCAATACCAATTTTATTTGATAGCGCTCTTCCAAGAGTGGATTTTCCACAACCAGCCATTCCAATAAAAGTTATTTTATTCATACGAGTCTGCAAAAGTATTTGTCGCTTTTATTAGTTCATGAGTTATTTCTAATTCAAAAGCCGTATGACCAGAAGAGGGCGCTACAATTAGTTCTGCCTCTGGCCAATTTTGAGATAACTCCCAGGCAGTGCTTATGGGGCATACGATGTCATATCTTCCTTGAACTATTACAGTCGGAATATCTCTAATTATATTAATGCCTGATTCAATTAATTGATTTTCATGCTCAAGGAAACCCTTATTAACAAAGTAGTGATTTTCAATCAGAGCAAAAGCCAAAGCAAACTTGGGATCTGAAAAACTATTAGCCATGTCAGGGTTATAACTAAGACTGCTAGTCGAGCCTTCCCATCTTGACCAAGCTATAGCAGCGTTTAATTTTTTTTCTTCGTTATTGCTTAAGAAAATTTTATGATAAGCCGCCATCAAGTCATCGCGTTCATTGTGTTCTATAGGTTCTATAAATTTTTGCCAAGCTTCTGGAAAAATATTGCTAGCTCCATATTGATAAAACCAATCTAACTCTTTTTTTCTGAGCATAAAAATTCCCCTCAAAACCATCTCACTAACAGAGTCAGGATAGGTTTGAGAATATGCAAGAGCGAGTGTGCTGCCCCAAGAGCCACCAAATACAAGCCACTGTTTAATTCCAAGTTTTACCTTTAGATTTTCAATATCTTCTACTAAATCCCAGGTCGTATTGTTTTCAAGACACCCATGTGGAAGACTTCTTCCACAACCTCTTTGATCAAAGATTACAATATGATATTTGTCCGGATCAAAGAATCTTCTAACTTGGGTGCTTCCTCCACCTCCAGGACCTCCATGAAGAAATACTGCTGGTTTTCCATCTGGATTTCCACATTGCTCGTAATATATTCTATGATTATCTTTTTCCATAAAACCAAAATTAAAAGGTTCCAATGGAGGAAAAAGTGATAAGAGTTGATTCATTTATACTAACTGTACTTTTTTTTAAGAGATTTTATTTCGCTTGAAAGAATAACTTCTTTATTTTTAAAGAATAGCTCATGATTTTTTTCAACCACATCAAGGTCATACAAGTAGTTAACCATAACCCCATTAGATTGAGTTAATCCTTTCTGGGATGAGTCCGCATTTAAATTAATTTTATGAAGTATTGCCCCATTTCCAAGATGAAATCTAGCTACAGGGTCGTTTGGCAAATTATCTTCTCTATTTGATTCTGTAAGATATACAAAAGTCTTCTTTAGTAGGTTTTCTTCATCATCAATTTTATTAAGACAGTTTTCAAAAGTCAGAGGCGCATTTTTTTCCATCCATCGCATTAAGCCAGGCACAGGGGACAGAGTTACAAATTTATTTAATCCAGGAATTTCTTGTTTTAATCTATGTGCTACTTTTTTAATTAAAAAGTTACCAAAAGAAATACCAGCAAGGCCGTCCTGACAATTTGAAATGGAATAAAAAACAGCCGTATTAATCTTATTATATTCAACTTCCTCTCTGTTAATTTTTATAACTTTCTCAATTGATGTAGGTATTTCATTTGTTAAAGCAACTTCTACAAAAATTAATGGATCTTCTGGTATAAGTGGATGAAAGAAAGCAAAACATTGCCTGTCACTAGGTGCCAATCTTGCTCTAAGGTCATTCCAAGAATTTATTTCATGAACAGCCTCATATTCTATTATTTTTTCAAGAACATTAGCTGGAGTTGACCAATCTATTTTTTCTAATACAAGAAAGGATGAATTAAACCAATACCTAAATAATTTTAAAAGTCCATCATCAAGAGCTTTTAGATGAGGACTACTATCTCTTAGAAGTAATTTAATTCTTTCTCTAAGCTTAATAAGTCTGTGAGTTCCACCAGGTGTTGCATTCAGTCTCCTAAAAAGCTCAACCCAACCAGGTTCAGAAAAGCTCCCAATTAAGCCTAAGTTTTTATTGTTTCTGTCTTTTGAGTAAGCCTCAACATTTTTTAATAGAGAATCAGTATTAATATCGTATTCTTCCATTAAATAAGTTAAGAATATATCAAGATCCTCATTATTTTGGGATTCTATTAAATCAAGCAGATGCCCAGCAAATGCTATTGATGAAACCTCTCCAGTAGTAGACATAACGGATTCGGTTGCCTTTTTTATATCTTGATGAAGGCTACCAAATTCCCGGGTGCCAAATCTCCCAAGGCTAAGACCGTTCTTCATTATTGAAGAAATCATATTTTGGAAAAAACTCATACTTAAATTATACTTTATCACCCTTATTACAATGAACTAATTAAAAAGATAAATCTATTAACCAAAATTAAAAAATGCCAAAAAAAAATTCAAATACTAAATATTATATTCATCCAGAGGGATGGAAATTCGCCATTATTTTTTTTGTTATCTCATATCTAATATCTTTTTTATATATGCCAGCATCTTTTTTGGGTTATATATTGACCTTATTTACTCTGTGGTTTTTTAGAAACCCAAAAAGAAACACCCCCAATATTACTAACTCAATCATTAGCTCTGCAGATGGAAAAGTGTGCTTAATTGATAAAGCATATCCTCCTAAAGAGATTGAAATGAATGCAAATGAAATGCTTCGTATTTGCGTTTTCATGAACGTATTCAATGTTCATATTAATAGGAGCCCAATCGCAGGAAAAATTAATAAGATTGTCTATAAAAAAGGCCATTTCTTTAATGCTAGTTTAGATAAAGCAAGTGAAAAAAATGAAAGAAGTAGCCTCGTTCTTTCAAATGAAAAAGGAGTTGAAATAGTTGTTGTCCAAATCGCTGGCTTAATAGCTAGAAGAATTCTTAGCTTTGTTACGGCCAATCAAGGCCTAGACCAAGGAGAGAGATATGGATTAATCAGGTTTGGATCAAGAGTAGATATTTATCTGCCCATAGACTCAAAAATTAATTGTAATGTTGGTGATAAGGTTGTAGCAGGAGAAAGCGTTCTTGCAACTTTGGCTGAAGGCTTGTGAGAAGATTAAATTTAAGGTCTTTGATACCAAATTTAATTACTTTGTCAGGTTTAAGCTTTGGACTTAGTTCTATAAGATTTGCTATTGAAGGAGAGTTCAGCCTGGCAGTAATTTGTATTCTATTTGCTGCAGTATGTGATGTGCTTGATGGAATGCTTGCTAGACATCTTGAGAGTGAATCAGATCTTGGTTTTCAGCTAGATTCTCTTTCAGATTTTCTAAGCTTCGGAGTAGCTCCTGGCATTTTAATATATATGGCTATTTTTTATGAAAATAGCAGCATTGGTGTTTTTGCAACTTTAATTTTTATTATTTTTTCTTGCCTAAGATTAGCTCTTTTTAATGTCCTGCATGAAAAATTAAAGCACGATGAAATTCAAAGAATAGATTTTTTTACAGGCATACCCACCCCAGCAGGCGCCATTTTAATATTACTCCCTCTTACTCACGTTTTTATGGGATACGAATGGCCTTATGAAAATATAAATTTTGTTGCTGGTTATATTATTTTAATAAGTGGTTTATTGGTAAGCAAGATTCCAACCTTCTCTTTGAAGGGAAGAGGGTTGCCTATAAGATCAAAATTTACTTTTCTAATTCTATTTTCAATATTAGTTCTAAGTATGATTAACCTGCCGTGGCACACTCTTAATGTATTGGCGTTAATTTACCTATTAACAATTCCTTTCTCAGTTTTATCTTGGCAAAAAGAAAGATATAAAATGTAAATTATAAGTAATCAGATATCATGGTATCTGTCACTTCCCATAACTTAATAGCTTCCTCGCTATCTATTGCCCACTCTGCAACCCCAAAAAATCTATGCTGTGATTCGTCTAAGTTATTTTTTAGCTCGGCAATATCACAATTTTCACAAAATACCCCACCAATATTATTGAGTTCAGGATTTGTAGCACACCAGAGTGTTGTAGATGCTCCCTGAGTTGGACTTTTAAAGAAATTAGTAGCTAAATCTGATAAAGATCCATCTTCTTTTTTCCAACCTAAAGCTACCATTTCTTCATTTGCTAAATGTCTTTGAAGCGGGGTAATAATGCCTCCTGGATGAACAGAAAAACCTCTAATGCCTCGGTTTTTCATCTTCCTATCAAACTCTACAGCTAAAAGTGATGAAGCTGTTTTTGATTGACCATATGCGGCCCATTTATTGTAGTCACTAATTTCAAAATGTATGTCATTCCATAAAATTTTTGAAATAGAATGAGCTGATGAAGATAGGCTCACCAATCTCGATTCTCCATTTTCGTTAAAGCTATTCATTAATTCTTTTGTTAGCAGATGGTGTCCAATATGATTAACTGCAAATTGACTCTCCCAACCATTACCAACTTTAGTTTCTGGACAAGCCATTATTCCTGCATTATTAATCAAAATATCAAGATTAATATTTAGCTCATGAAATGCATCAGTAAATTTTTTTACTGAGTTAAGATCAGCAAGGTCCATTTGAAAAATGTCTTCTTCGGGGACTATATTTTTTAATGCAGATTTCGCAATGTCTTCTCTTTTAGCTGGAATTATTGTTCTTGCTCCAGCACTCCTTAGAGCTTTGGTTGTTTCCAAGCCTATACCAGAATAACCACCAGTGATAACAATATTTTTATTATCAAGATTAATATTGTTCAGTATTTCATCTGGCTCAGTTTTTTGCCCAAAGCCTGAATTGGTTGGTCTTTGTAAATCAGAAATCATTTTTGGTGCCTCATCGAATATTTTATAACTTTTATAAAAGATTAAAGCTTTGAATATAAAGAATCAATTAACAAATTAGCGGTCTTGTATAAATCTTTTGAAATATGCATTTCGTTACAAAGAAAAGAGAACCCTATTTTTTTGTTAACATCGCCAAATGCTACGGCTCCGCCCATTCCAGCATGACCAAACATTGAGCCCATAAACCTCGGAGCAAAATTCACTTTAAGCAATTTTTTGCTTGCAAGCTCAAAACCAAGTCCAAAAGTTATATCTGAACCAAAGAGAACTGAATCAGGCCCACTAGAGTGCGGCTGGAAAGCTGTATGTAATATATCTGGCGACATCAATGAATATCCATTACGCTCGCACCCCATACTAAGAATTCCATAGAATTTTGCCAGCGCTTCAGATGTGCCATGTCCATTTGCTGAGGGGATTTGAGCCTTTCTCCAATCAGTTGAGTTTACGTAATCTTTAGTCTCCCCATCTCTTCTTTGGAAGGCAATTTTAAAATTACCATCTAATAAAAATTTTTTAAAGTTTATAAACTGTTTTGGTAGAAGAAAGTCTGGAATGTATTTAATTTTAGAGAACGGCAGTCCTTTGATTCTGTCATCTTCAAGCAGAATCATATCTGCACAATTAATCATATCCTCATCTGATAAGCCAATTTTAAAATTAATATCAAATGGATCTGAAATCTCTTCTTTAAAAAATGTCCCAACATCTCTTCCATCAACCCTTTTAATAATTTCTCCAACAAGCCACCCATATGTAAGTGCATGATATCCTTGAGAAGACCCTGGTTCTCCAAATGGCTCTTGTCCGGCAAGCGCTTGAGTGAAAACATTCCAGTTCTGCCAACTACCCATAGGTATTCCATCTCTGAACCCAAAATTATTTGATCTATGGCATAAAAAATCTATAACTTTTGTATTCTCTTTGCCATTACATCCGTATTCTGGCCAATAATCAGATACTTTAGAGTGAACATCTAATTTTCCTTGATCAACAAGCATTGCAACACAAGCAGCTGTAACTCCTTTTGTAACCGAAAAAACATTTACAAGAGTATCTTTTTCCCAGGGAGTATTTTTTGCTGCATCTTTATAGCCACCATAAAGATCAACAATCATTTCGCCTTTATGCTCAATCGCAATAGAGGCACCTGTTTCGTGACCAGATGCAATTGAATCAGCAAATATATTCTGTATTTCAATAAAATCAGGTCGACAGTATCCTTTTATATCCCCCATCCTATTTCTTTTAATTAATTTTTAAGACCCCCAATAGATTTATACAGACTTTTATAATTTAAAACAATCAGGCATTAAAAATAGTAGAATAAAATATGAGCAAAAATTTTAATCTCTCATCTAGAATAATAAACAACAAGATTAATAATCCAGCTTTCAAAAAGAGCTTTGAATACAAACCTTCTGGATTTCTTAATGATTTAGACCTTTTTACAAAAGGCCAGCCTTTTAATTTATACAAAGAGCTAAGAGAAAATGCTCCCATTTTTTTTCATCCTCCCATGTTGAGTGATCCTGAGCCAGGATATTGGGTTCTTACAAAATATGAAGATATTAGAAAAGTTTCCATGAATCCTCAAATTTTCTCTTCTCAGTATTCAACTGGAACCCTATTAACACTGGGCTCTGAAGAAAATAGACACCCTAAGCTTTTTAAATCGACTATAGATCATATGTTAAATCTCGATGGAGAGATGCATTTAAATTTAAGAAAAGAACATATGCCTTTTTTTAAACCAAACTTTATAAGTGAGCTACAAAGCAAGGTTTCTATAAAAGTTACTCAGCTTTTGGATAATGCTGAGAAATTAAATGAATTCAATCTTGTTAAAGAGCTTTCCCAACAATTGCCCATATATACACTATCTGAAATTCTTGGAATCCCTGAAGCAGATAGACAGAAATTAGTTGAATGGATGGAATTTCTAGAATTGGCTCAGTATTTTACTTTAGAACAGATTAAACAAAATGAAGAAGGGGTTACCGACACCACTCCCGATCCTGCACTTATTGATATGTTTAATAATATGATTGAGGAAATGTTTGATTATGGTAGGTATATTCTCAAGCAAAAAAGAGAAAACCCAAAAAATGATTTGCTTAGTGCTATCGCCAATGCCAAAATAAAGGGAGAGGAATTATCACCTGAGTTTCTCGATGGTTCATGGCTGTTAATCATATTTGCAGGAAATGACACAACTAGAAATACGATTAGTGGCGGCATTAAATTACTAAATGATAACCCTTATCAAAAGAAGCTCGTTTTAGAAAATTCTGAAAATATCACAGGCTTTATAAATGAGACAGTTCGTTACGTATCTCCAGTAATCCATATGAGAAGAACGTCTTTAGAAGAAACTGAGATCGGTGGGCAAAAAATAGGGCCCTATGAAAAGATTGCACTTTGGTACGGGGCAGCAAACAGAGATCCCGATATCTTTGATCGTCCAGATGAATTTAATATCTTAAGAACTAATGCAGACAAGCATCTTGCTTTTGGAATTGGTAGGCATACCTGTTTAGGCAAGCCGGTAGCTTTAATGCAATTAAGAGAGTTTTTCTCACAGTTTTTATCAAGATTTCCAGACTATAAATTAACCGGGGACTGGAAAGTTGCACCAAATAATTTTGTCCATGCAATTCAAGAAATACCCATACGACTTAAAAAATAGCCAAGCTTTCTTAAATAAAAATTTACTATTTTAATAAAATAGTATTAATATACCCCCTATGGGTATATACCGTTATATTTTATTTTTTTATATAATAATAGCTTCAACTAATATTGAAGCTAGGCCTATCTCATATTCTGGAGGATCAACATTAATGATGTTTTCAGATAATATGAAAGATTCGATCTATTATCACTTTTCACCTACTTATAAATATTCAATTGGAATAGAAAGCGTGAAAGATAATTATTTAAATAATGATTATTCTCTTTTAAGAGCCACCTACTTAATTAATCGAAAAAATACGCAATATTCCCAAAGAAATTTATATATAAACGCTGGCTTAAGCATTAATGACACAAGTAATAATTTTTACGGTATTCATGGTGACTGGGAAACTCGAAGGTGGTTTGTTGGATTTGGGTTTAAGAAGTTAAACAATAAAATTATTGATTATGATCAAAAGCATCTTCAACTTGGTGTTGCACCATATCTTGGTGAATACGGTGATTTGCACACCTGGCTGATGATTAAAACAAAAAAGAATTCTTTGAATGATGATTGGTATACGTACCCTGTTTTAAAGTTTTTTAAAGGAAATGTTCTCGTTGAGTTTGGTTATAACGATGAAACTGAATGGGACGCTCATTTTATGTATAGATTCTAAGGAGGAATTTTATGAAACTTATTGGCATTATTTTATTTTTATTTTCATCTTGGATGGTGGCATCAGATCACTCTCATGATCATATGGATCATTCAGATATGATGCATCATTCGCATGAGGGTCATGCTCATGAAGAATTGGTTGACGGAGAAAAGCTAGAAGTCAATCCTGAGAGATTTGATAAGTTTGTTGCAACTCTTTCTAATGCACAAGTCGCTGTAGTAAGTGTGAAGGGGATGGTCTGTGATTTTTGTGCCAGAGGTATTGAGAAGACATTTCAAAAAGATAAAAACGTGAAAAAAATTGATGTAGATTTAAGTCAGGGCAAAGTCTTAGTTGCTTTTGATAAAGGCTTTGATATAAATTTTGAGGACATCAAGAAAAAGATTTTGGCCAATGGCCAAAATGCAACCGGAATGCAAGTTGTATCAATCTAATATTTGAAATAAAGATGAATGATAAAACTACAAATTTCTTGTCACTATTTGCATCGTCATCAACTTTAATATGTTGTGCTTTGCCTGCAATATTTGTTGCAATAGGCGCAGGAGCATCCTTTGCAAGTTTGATAACCGTATTCCCGTTTTTGATAGTTTTATCTCAATATAAGATTTATATAACCTTATTTGCATTGGTCATGATTTTAATAGCAGGTTATGTAAATTATAAGACGTACCATATGCCATGTCCTGCTGACCCCGAACTGGGTAGAATGTGTATGCAAACAAGAAAAAGATCAAGATATTTATATTATTTTTCACTAGTTTTATTTATTTTTGCAACCATTTTTACATACATAGTACCGAGGTTAATATGAATCATCCGTGTCATAAAGAACAAATTCCTAGCATCAAAAGAATTGAAGGTCAGGTTCGAGGTGTTAGAAGAATGATAGAGTCAGAAAAATACTGTATCGATATTCTCAACCAGATCAAGGCATTAAAAAATGCAATCTCAACAGTAGAGGGGAAAATCTTAAAAAATCATTTACAGGCCTGTGTAAAGGATGCCCTTAATGATGAAAAAAATTTTGATGACAAAGTTGAAGAGTTGATGAAAACACTAAAAAGATAATTCAACACTCGTGAAAAACATTGAGCCAGTCTTTCCTCACAATAACTAATTTGAATAAATTTGATTAATAAGAAGATTCAAGAGATATGGTGCCCAGAGGTGGGATCGAACCACCGACACAAGGATTTTCAGTCCTTTGCTCTACCGACTGAGCTATCTGGGCAATAAATGAAAGAGGATTATAGAAAAGATTCTACCCAATGTCATTAAGATTAAATTTTTTAATTAACTATGTGCGAACCTTTTCATTTTTAGGGTCATAGAGCGAACCTTTACCCACTATCTTAACAGTCATTGGATATAAGCCATCACCGTCTTCATTGAAGTACTCTATTGATAATTTTTTACCTTCTTTAGCAATATCTTTAGGCAAATATCCCATAACAACAAATTCTTTAATAGAAGGGCAGTACGACATGCCTGTGGTATAGGATCTCCTTCCTTTGCTGTCAACAGGAACCTCTCCGGTATCAGGATCAATAATGGGAGAAATACCAACAGGATATCTAGTTTCGCCAGAAACATTTAGATCATCTGCTGTCATAGTGCATAAAATTGAACAAGGTTCTTCTTCTCTTTGAGTTAGATGAGCAGCTTTTCCATGAAAGTCTGCTTCCTTTACAAGCGGCCTCTGAATTGCAGCTTCACATGCATTATATTCAGTCTCAAGATCTGCGCCCTGAAGGCGAAAGCTTTTTTCTAAACGTCTGCTGTTAGCATATGTTTCAATACCAACAGGTATCACACCAACTTCAAGGAGTGAGTCATAAAGCGCTAATCCTTCTTCGCTATTATTATTTAAATAAATTTCCCATCCACTTTCTCCAACGTAAGATATTCTTGCTGCCCACACATCAACCTTCTTTCCTCCAGAAAGGTTTAAGGTTAAATTTTTTGCAGTCACAAAAGGAAAGTTAGCTAAATTAATTTCTTCTGGATCAATAAAATTGCCTAAGGCAGCTTCTGCATCTGGGCCCCACAATCCCAGGGTTGCAATATCATGGGTCCGAATATTTATATCAGCATCTAAGCCCATATCATCACGATAGTTTCGTAATACTACCCAATCTCTATTTCCATCAGCACCACCGGTTACAATTCTATATTTATTTTCTGCAAGACGAGAAATTGTTAGGTCTGCATGCACACCTCCATCCTCATCAAGAAAGTTGGTGTAAATAACTTTTCCTATAGGAGTATTGCCGCCGACCTTTGCTACTGAAAGATACTCTAGCATTTTCTCTGCATCAGGGCCTTCAATATCCATAATAGGGAAATGAGAAAGATTAATCATTCCAACCGAATCACTCATAGCTAAGTGTTCAGCATTGGCAAGTTCATAGGGCACATGACGTCGATCCCATTCGTTTTCTCTAACAGGAATATCTTTTAGATATTCACCAAGCTTTTCTCTATTGCTTTCGTATGCAAATGCTCGCTCCCAGCAAGCAACCTCATTATCAAAATGTCCTCCAAGCTCTTTCTCTCTTTCATAAAAAGGGCTAACAAATTTTTCTCTCTGAGAAATATATGGCTCTCTTGGATGTACAGCAGGAGTATAAATAGTTTGTGAATTCTCATAAGCCCTAGATTTAACAAACTCTCTTTCTTTTTGTTCAGGATAAAATCGCGATATATCAAAAGAATGCATATCTACTTGAGTTTTACCATTAACCATAGCTTCAGCACAAAGTCTTGCACAACCTGGACCATCCTTAACCCATACAGCTTCACATAACCAAAAACCTCTCACTTCAGGACTTTCACCGATTAAAGAACCAGCATCAGGTGTAACAGATAGCAGTCCATTAAAAGAACTCTTTTCATCCCAACCAAGTTCATTGAGTATAGGCGTCGTTTCAAAAGCTTTCTCTAAAGGTTCAGCAACCTCTTCAAGATCAAGATATCTCATTGAATCTGAGCCCATTGTTTTTTCCGGATTACCAATATCTTCTGGGTCAACTAATCTTGGATTTTTATCTTCATAAAATCCCCACTCTAGCATTCCTCCATGAAGTCTTCCGGTATCACGAACATAGGCAGAGTTTCCTTGATCTCTTAGTAATGGGTAAACTAAAAAATCTTTAGCATCTTGCGCTTCAGGAAGGGGTCCAAAAAATAGCAGTGGATGCTCTAATGGCATAAGTGGAACAGGGACTCCAGCTTTTTTGCCCATCAAAGGCCCCCATATTCCAGATGCAATAACAACTTTTTCAGTTTTAATTGTTCCTTTATCTGTTTTGACACCAACAACTCTTCCATTTTCAATCTCAAAATCAATGGCAGGTGTGTCTGTAAATGTTTTAAGAGCGCCTTTATCTTTTGCAGTTTCAACAGCAAAACTAACTACATCTTGTGATCTAGGAGTAACTAGACCAGCATCTGGATCCCACATAGCGCCTCGTATAGAGTCTTCTTCTAGAAGTGGAAACTTTTCTTTTGCTTCAGCTGCAGAAATTAAGCGAACATTTGTACCAAATGCTTTACCTGATGAAACTTTTCTTTTTAATTCCTCCCAGCGAGCATCGTCATCTGTTCTGCATATTTCCAAACCACCTTTTTTTAAGAAAAAGCCATTATCTTCATAAAACTTTCTACTAAACTCTGTTGTCCAACAGCCTAACTTGTCATGAGTCGTGTTGTAGACAAAATCGGAAGCATGAGCAGTAGATGCAATATCTGATGGAATAACACTAGACTTCTCTAAACCAACTATATTTTTCTGACCAAGATCTGCCAGCCAATATGCCAGCATAGATCCAACAATTCCACCCACACCGACTATAACAACATCAGCTTCTTTTGGAAATTTTGAGTTTGTATTTTCTGTCATATTTATTTTCCCCTGTATACAACAATCTTAATAAATTAAACGCTATTTTATTTATTTTGTAAATGTAATTATTTGATGCATTTTGCATCACAATTTATATTTAATGAGTACCAAATTTTTGATATTTTTTTAGTCTAAAGCTTTAAAACCAGAAGCCTTTTCGTAGTCTTCATTATTAAAAAATTTGTCCATTTGTTCTGACAACCATTTTCTATTATCTGGATTAGACATGTCTAAATGTTTCTCATTTATTAATGTAGTTTGATGAGATTTCCATTTATCCCAAGCCTCTTGAGAAATGCTCAGTTGAAGTTCCTTGCCTTTAGGTCCGGGAATGGGAGGCAGGGCAAGACCTGGCATCTCTTTTTGATATTTTTTGCAAAAAACTTTATGACTCATAAGTTAGTTATTATAGACTTAATAGGCTTTGGTAAACCAAATTTATCAATGTCAGTTATCTCAATCCACTTGTGTTCTTTATTAGATTTAAAATGAAATTTTTTATCGAAATATAAGATTGTTATGCTTATATCTAAGTTCAAATGAGAAAGCTTATGGATAAGATTTATCTCTTCCTTGTTTTTATAAGAATCATTCCAGGGTAATTTATCACCTGTCTCTAATTCGTAAGGCGTCCAAAGACTCTCCCAAAATGTTTCCTCTTGTTTTTTAAAAAGCAATAACGATTTTTTATTAATAGCGAGAACAAAGTTAATTTTTCTTGTTGGATTAATTTTCTTTCTTGCGCTCTTCTCTTTCGTCACTCTAAAAGCGCTTTTGCAGAGCTTATTTAATGGACAGATATCACAAGATGGTGAGGAGGGGGTGCAAACAGTTGCCCCTAAATCCATAATGCCTTGAGTATATTCAAATATCTTATTTTGTGGGGTATGTTTAGATGAAAATTGCCAAAGTATTTTATCTGCACTGGAGGATGAATCATTTTGAATTGACTCAAATCTAGATAAGGTTCTTTTAACATTTGCATCAAGAATGGGTTGAGGATTTTTATAGGCAATAGAAATTATTGCGCCAGCTGTAGAATTACCAATACCTGGCAGAGAAACTATATCTTTAAATGATTTTGGAAATCTATTTTTAAAATCATTTTTAAGAATCTCCTTTGTTTTAAAAATATTCTTCGCTCTTCTATAAAAGCCTAGTCCAGTCCATAAAGCTAAAACATCTTCTTCGGTTGCCTCTGATAAAGATTTAAGACTTGGATATCGCTTAATAAATTTTTTATAAAATGGAATAACAGTCTTTACTTGAGTCTGTTGGAGCATAATTTCAGAAATCCAAACTCTGTAGGCGGTTATATTTTTCCTCCATGGAAGGTCGCTTCTTCCGCCTATTTCATACCAACTTATAATTTTTTTTGAAAATAAACTATCTGCCTGCTTCAGATCATTCTTCATAAAGTTTGGTTTTATTGATAACCTCACCGCTTTGATTAAATTCATATTGAATTGGAGCGCCTGTAGGAATTTCAAGCTTTACTATATCTTCGGACGATATTGAATCTAGCTCCATTATTAAAGCTCTTAATGAGTTGCCATGAGCGGCAACAAGAATACTTGAGCCCTGAATGACTTTAGGCATGATATGTTCTTTAAAATAAGGCAATACGCGTTCAGCTGTATCTTTAAGACTTTCACCATTAGGGGGAGGCACATCAAAAGACCTTCTCCAAATATGAACCTGTTCTTCACCCCATTTTTTCCTTGCATCATCTTTATTCAGTCCAGCCAAGCTTCCATAATTTCTTTCATTTAAAGCTTCATTTTTAGTAATCGGGATATCTTGTTGGTTAATAGAATTCAAGATAATCGCTCCGGTATTTTGTGCTCTAACTAACATCGAGGTGAACATTTCATCAAAAACAATACCCTGATCTGATATTAATGAACCAGCTTTTTTTGCTTCTTGTATACCCAGCTCTGTAAGTTCTGGATCCTTCCATCCCGTGAATAGATTTTGTTCATTCCATTCACTTTGACCGTGTCTGACCAATATAAGATTTCTTGTTTTCATTTTAAGATTTGTAATACTTTTAGTTTATTTTAATGGATAATATGCTCATGGATAAGTTTATTTTATTTCTAATTGAGCATTATTTTTATTCTGTTCCGCTTTTGGTAGTTTCTATTCTGTTAATTAGGTCAAACGCAATTAAGGGAGGAAAAAAAATTACTCCACAGGACCTAATAAACTTAACTAATCAAGACGCAGCACAATTAATAGATTTAAGATCTTCAAATGAATTTGACGACGGCCATATTACAGGCTCTATTAATATTCCCTATACGGATTTAGAAGATAGAATTCATGAGATCAAAAAACAGGAAGATAAGTCATTAGTTTTAATATGCGACACTGGCAGTCAATCAGCAAATGCTGGTGAAGTTTTAAATAAATCTGGCTTCGAAAAAACAGTTATCTTGTCAGGCGGCATTGGAGCATGGAGACTAGATAATCTTCCTCTAGTTTAGATTCCAAGTTCTTTTATTTTTTTTGCTAAAGTATTTCTTCCAAGACCTAGTAAAATTGCAGCCTCATTTTTTTTACCATTAGTTTTTTCTAAAGCAGCATTAATTATAATTTTTTCAATTTTTGGATTAACAATATCAAGTAGGTCGTTTTCAATGGTGGTGGCTACGTTATTAACCCAACTATTAAAACCATCTTCCCAAGATGAGCTAGGCGCTTCTACCATCTGATTATCCTTAATTTCTTCCGGTAGATCTTCCACCTTAACATTCTGAGTTGGAGTCATTAATGCCAACCAATAGCATATATTTTCTAGCTGCCTAACATTGCCTGGCCAATCATATCTTGTTATTACATCCATAACTTCTTTTGATAAGACCCTAAGCTCTTCTCCAAGAGAATCAGAATGATTTTTTAAAAAGTACTTAGTTAAGATATCAATATCTTCTTTGCGCTCTCTAAGTGCAGGAACATTAATTTTAATAACATTTAATCTATAGAATAAATCTTCTCTGAATGATTTCTGTGATACTAAATTATTAAGATTCTGGTGGGTTGCAGCAATTATTCTTACGTCAACCTTAATTGGTTTATCTCCACCAACCCTGTAAAACTCTTTATTTGATAGAACCCTTAGAAGTCTTGTTTGAGAATCAAGAGGCATATCACCAATCTCATCTAGAAAAAGAGTGCCGCCATTTGCCTGTTCAAATCTTCCAATTCTTTGGTCAACGGCTCCGGTAAAAGCTCCCTTTTCATGACCAAAAAGCTCAGACTCAACTAATTCTTTTGGAATATCAGCCATATTTAGAGCAATGAAAGGCATATCATATCTTGGACTATTCTTATGAAGTGACTTTGCGATTAACTCTTTACCAGTTCCAGATTCACCTTGGACTAAGACAGTTGCTGTTGTGGTTGAAAGCTTACCAATGGCTCTAAAAACAGTTTGCATCGAAGCAGATTCACCAATGATATCTGTTTTAGCTTTAGTTTTTAAACCCTTTGTTTTTGGCTTTTCCTCTAAAGCCCTATTAATGATCTGAATAGCTTCATCTAAATCAAAAGGTTTTGGGATATATTCAAAAGCACCACCACCGTATGAATCAATTGCTGCCTGCATATCTGTGAATGCAGTCATAACTATAACTGGAATATTCTCATGATTATCATTAATGTGTTTTAGCAAATCATATCCAAGCATGCCTGGCATTTGTACATCCGTTAGAATGAGATCGGGTAATTCATTTTTAAGTTCATTTACAACATCATCTCCTGAAGAAAAAGTTTGAACACTAAAGCCTGCCGAGGAAAGACTTTCTTCAAGGATAATTCTTATAGCGCTATCATCGTCAGCAACCCAAACTTTATGCACTTTTCATGTCCTCATTTTTTGATTCTAGATTAATAGGGATTAATATTGAGAAGGTTGTTCCTTTTGAAGCGCTATTGAAAGAAATAGCGCCACCATGAATTCTGATAATGTCTTGTGAGATAGATAAGCCCAAGCCAGAGCCATCTTCCTTAGAAGATACCATTGGAAAAAATACTTGTTCTTGAATGTCTTGAGGAATGCCTGGACCGTTGTCGATGATGCTTACTTCGCACAATGTTGAGTGCATCACTCCATTAATTGGCTGACCATAAGCAACTCTAGATTTAATTACTATTGTTGGTTCTTCTGTTGAAAGAAGGGCTTGTTGAGCATTTTTAAAAATATTTAAAACAGCTTGTATAAATAAATCTTCGTCACCGTATATCTCAGGAATACTTGGATCATAATCGCGATTAATTTTAAGATTTTTATATTCATCTGTTTGTGACAAAGCAAAAACTTTTTCAAGAGCAGAGTGAATGTTAAAAGCTTCAAGTTTTGGTCTTTTAGGGGGTGTGAGTATTTTTGTTACAATGGAATTTAATCTCTCAGTCTCATTGATAATGATATCTAAAAACTTTTTAGAAAAATCATCATTAACTTTTGATAATAATATCTGCGCGCTGCCTTTTATTCCTGAAAGAGGATTCTTCACCTCGTGAGCTAATGTCCTTGCTAAATTTGCTGCAATTTTTTGTGTAGAAAATATTTTTGAAGAGTCAATAATTTTATTCAAGTTGTCGACACATAAGATTTCAATTATCAAAATATTATCTGTATCAGACCAGCTTGCAGTAAGATCTACAATCCTATGGCTCTCATTGGGTTTAGCTAGCTTGAAATTTCTTTTTGTTATTGTGTTGCTAGAATTAGCACAATCCTGAAGAAGTTCTAGGAGCTCATTATTAGTCTCAGATGTAAATTGATTTTTAATATTTGAGTCATCAGAAGAATAAATCCAGCCATTTGAAACCGCTGAGTCATTAAGCCAGAGAATTTTGAACTCATCATCTAATACAACAATCTCTGAGGCTATTTGGTTTAATAAAAGATTGTTAAATTTTTCAGGATTAGTCATTAAGAAAACTGGCTCCTTTTGCAAGGAGCCAATATTTTAGAGGGTATTATTTTGTTAATGTTCCCACTATATGTGCCAAGATTTTGTAAGGATCAGCATTAGAAGCAGGTCTTCTGTCTTCTAAATAACCATTCCAGTTATGTTCTACTGTATAAACAGGAATTCTGATACTGGCTCCTCTATCACTTACTCCGTATGAGAATTTATCAATACTCTGTGTTTCGTGAAGCCCAGTAAGCCTCATATCATTATCAGAACCATATAAAGATATACCTTCCTGATGAACTTCTCCTAGCTTTTCACACATTGATGTGAATAACTCTTCAGTTCCACTAGATCTCATTGCTTCATTAGAAAAATTAGTATGCATACCGGAACCATTCCAATCTCCAGTTTTAGGCTTAGGATGAATGTTCACACCAACTCCAAATTCTTCTGCAATTTTATAAAGTAGATATCTTGAAACCCAAAGGTCATCAGCTGCTTTAATTCCTTTGCCTAGACATTGATATTCCCATTGACCTAGTGCAACCTCAGCATTCGTACCAGTTAAGGTAATGCCAAGATCTAAACATGCTTGAAGGTGTGCATCTGAAATTTCTCTACCAACAACATTTCCAGCACCAACAGCACAGTAGTATGGACCTTGAGGTCCAGGTTCTCCATTTTCCCATCCTAAAGGATCTCCTGTTTCAGGATCGGTGAAAAAGAATTCTTGTTCAAACCCAAACCACCATTCGTCAGTTACGACAGCTTCAGCTGCAGCCCTGTAATTAGTTGGATGAACAGAATGATCTGCTGCTTGGACCTGAGTCATTACTAAATCATGACCATGCGGATTTGCATATGTCTGTACAGGTATTAATAAGCAATCTGAACTACCGCCTTCAGCCTGACCAGTGGATGAGCCATCAAAAGACCAATCCGGAGGTGTGTCTGCATCAGTTGCTTTAACTTTACTTCGCATTGAAGACTCTGGCTTATTACCATCTAGCCATATGTATTCATAAGTTTTATATTCTGCCATTATTTCTCCTAATGTAATTTTTAATTAGCATTATTAATTAAGCAATTTACATGCCATATATATTTAGGATAAATGCACTGTATTTGTACATATTATGCACTATTTTAGTGCTGCTTTATATAAATTGCATTAATTTAATGCATTTATGTTATTTTTAGGAAGTTTTTAACTTTAATATATTTATCTTTAAGTGAGGTGTATGAGTGATCTCCTCCATAGATTATATCTAGATAAGAGGCTGCAAAATATTTAGTTGTTGCAATGTAATCCAATATCTCATCACCCGACTCAAGTAAGATTAAAATATTTTCTGGCTTTTTTATTTTTTTATGATGAAGAGACCTAATAAATGAAATATCTTCCTTGGTCAATTCAAATTTATTTTTGGTTGCATAATTTTCATTTTCTCCTAAATGAATCTCGAAATCTTTCAAAGGCGGAATGGCTGGATTAATTAGAACAGCTTCAACGTCATGAAGTTGGGAAAAATACAATGCATAATAACCACCAAGAGAGCTTCCCATAAAAACAATATTAGGACCGTGGTTGCTGATTAGCTCTTTTATTTGTTGATGAGCTTTTTGAAAATTATCATTTAAATCAGGAATGATAATTTTAGTATTTTTGGTTGTTTCAGATATAAATTTTTTAAAGTCTTGAGCTTTACCCGAATCGCTAGAAGATTTAAATCCATGGAAATAAAGGATTGTTTTAGACATTATCTAAAATATCTTTGAGTTGCTCTTTATTTGAGATACCAGTAGCAAATATAG
>ENA-OREM01000255-OREM01000255.1-marine-metagenome-genome-assembly--contig:-NODE-255-length-42433-cov-6.579304_pt1 | contig 42433 bp, 47 predicted proteins | sample MGYA00248623_ERZ508561 | MGnify/ENA primary metagenome ERZ508561 (study PRJEB26227, sample SAMN06264494) | marine metagenome | isolation source: Columbia River Estuary | place: USA:Columbia River Estuary...
ACTGATATTGATTAAAGTTTTCATGGCAGTTGTCGATGTTTCGATTAAGCGAGCATCAAACCGTTCGTTATGCAAAGTCGATTAAAAAGGGAAGAATGCGAAGAGCAGCTTGGTCGCCCAACCAGCTCCCGCCGCCTTGTTGATTTCGCCATCGCCGCGGTAGGCGATTTGCGCATTTGCCAAGCGGCGTGACTGCACCGTGTTGTTAGGCGAGACATCTGACGGCCGGATCACCCCCGAAATTTGAATCACCTCCGTGCCTTCAGATAAGGCCAACTGCTTTTCACCGCGCAGCACCAAATTCCCATTTGGCAAGACATCCACTACGGTCACCGCGACTTCGCCGCGCAAAGTGGCGCTTTGGCCTGCGGTACCAGAACCCGCACTTTCAATGGTGCTCTCATTGAGGTTGATACCGTCCAAAAACGGGCTGATGTTGCCGACCTTCGTAGAGGCGCCACTGGGTAATGAATTGGTTGCTGCGCGAGATGTGTCGCGTGTTTGAGAACGGTTCGCCTGCGCCGACTCACTCAGCAGCACCGTGATGATGTCACCGACACGAAAGTTCTTGCCGCGCCCCACCAAACTGTCGGCGCTGTTGGCAAAGAGCGAGCCCGTCGCTGCTTTCTCTGCGACAGGTGCAGTTGGGTAGATAGGCTCGTAACCCTTTGAGTACTTCAGGGGCTCGTGCGGCGTCGTCACGCATCCGCTCAGTGCACCGAGCGTGGCTGCGACCAGCAGAAACTTAAGTGTGGTGTGTAGGCGCATGATGATTAAAGGTTGTTGTTGAGGTACTGCAACATGCCATCCACGGTTGAGATGGCTTTGGAGTTGATCTCATAAGCGCGTTGGGTTTCGATCATGCTGACCATCTCCTCAACCACGTTGACGTTGGAAGCCTCTAAGGCGCCCTGCATCAGAACGCCAATGCCATCAGCACCAGGGTTGCCCACCTGAGGTGCGCCACTGGCTGGGGTTTCCTTCAAGAGGTTCTGGCCCATGGCCTGTAAGCCAGCGGAGTTGATGAATCGAGCCAATTGCAACTGACCTAGGACCTGTGCACCGCCTCCTGCCTGCAATTCAACAGATACCGTACCATCCTGACCGATGGTCACGCTTGATGCGTTCGCGGGCACCGTGATGGCGGGTTGCAGCAGCTGACCTGAACCGGTCACGATTTGCCCGGCATTGTCGAGATTGAAGTTACCGTCACGGGTGTAGGCGATGGTGCCGTCGGGTTGCGCAATCTGAAAATAACCGTCACCTGCAATGGCGATGTCCAGCGAGTTTTCAGTGGTTTGCATGTTGCCTTGCGCCACAATTTTCTCTGTCGCAAGCACACGGACACCCGTTCCAAGCTGAAAGCCAGTAGCCGCTTGTGTATCGGCCCCCGTTTGCCCACCAGCTTGGCGGATGTTTTGGTACAACAAGTCCTCAAAGACCGCGCGATCGCGCTTAAAGCCCGTCGTGTTGACGTTGGCTAAGTTGTTGGAGATCACGTTCATGCGCGTCTGCTGCGCATCTAAACCTGTTTTCGCTACCCAAAGTGAAGCGTCCATGGTGTGGTCCTCTTTCGTTCTTTAGTTATCTATCGATTGGCGGTGCGGTTAAGACGCCCGCATCATTGAAGAGCCGTTTTCATCGATGCTCTTCGCTTCTTTAATCACGTTCATGGCCGCTTCAAAACTGCGCGAATGGTCGATCAGGCGCGTCATCACTTCGACTGCGCTGACGTTAGAGCCCTCGACGGCCTCAGGCATCACGCTGATGGGTTGATCGCCACTGGCAAAATCGCCAGCACCCTCCACGGGCTCAAACAAACCATCTTCGCGACGGTTCAACTGAATATTGCTGGCGTCGCGAAGCAACAGTTGCCCCACCAACACCGGCGGAACGCCGACACCTTGTGCAGGGTCAGTCGCATAAACGCCGCCGTCTTTGGTGATGAAAATTTGGAAACCTGGGGGGACCACGATTGGGCCACCCTCACCCTGCACCACGTGCCCTTCACCGTTCACCAGCGTTCCTTGCTGGTCGGGGCGCAAGTCGCCTCGGCGGGTAAAGGCCAGGTCACCGTTGGGTGCCTCGACACCCATGACGGTCATGCCCATCATCGCGATGTCGGATTTCCGACCCGTCGCGATGATCTGCCCAGCGTCAAGCATGACGCGCTCGGTCGGCATGGCGTGTGGTGCGAAGCGGGTGTCAAACCCGTCGCCATCCACCTTGATTGCTTTAAGTGCCGTGTCGTAACTGCGCTTGAAGCCAACCGTCGAGACGTTGGCCAGCTCATTGGTCATGAGTTGGCGTGCCACCGCCTTCTCGGTGATGCCTTGCGCTGCTGTATATGCCAGTCTGTCCATAGGTCCTCCTGTATGGCCCGGCCCACTAAAACCGTGGACCGATCCTTACTGACCGGCAAAAATTAGCCGGCCCCGCGCTTACGTGCGGATTTGAATAATGGCTTGTGTCATCGTCGTACTGGTCTCAATCGCCTTGGCGTTCGCTTGGAAGTTACGCTGTGCGGTGATCAGATCAACCAGTTCTTGTGTCAAATCTACGTTAGCCCTCTCTGTAGCACCAGCACGAATCGTGCCAAAGCCAGCAGAACCCGCCTCACCAATCTTCGGGTTACCCGATTTGGCTGTCGCGTAGAAGCTGGAGTCACCGATTTGCCGCAAACCTGCCGGACTTGAGAAGTTGGCCAAAATAACCTTGGCCAGCGTCAGCTGCGAGCCATTGGAGTAAGACGCACTGACCAAGCCGTCATCACCGATGTTCAAGCCCACCAAATCGCCCTCTGGGCGACCGTCTTGGGACTGAGACAGCACCGCAAATGCGGATGAATACTGGGTCGAGGCGGAGTAGTCGATGTTGATCGTCAAGGCACCCTTACCGTCTGCCAGGTAGACCGTGTCCAACTGCGAACCCGTTTGTGGCGAAATCAAGTTACCGCTGGTGTTGAACGTCAGCTCACCTTTGTCAAGGTAGATCGGCGACCACTCGGGGAGCACAGAGAAGCCGTCGGCACTTGATGTCTCGTTACCAAATTCGTCGATGTATTTGGCGACACCGACGCCACTGGAGTAATCCGTAAATTGCGTTGGCTTGATCCACGTTGAGGTAGAGCCGCGGCCAGCCTCTACGTTTGACAAGCCCCAGTTGGAACTTCCAGACACCTTGATAAAGGAGTTGGTACCCGTGGTGCCCGTGGTGAAACGGAAGGCATTGAGCTGACGGTCATACGTCACCTTGACACCCGAAACGGTGCTGCCAGCCGTACTCGCCAAGCTGTTAATTTGCTTTTCCAACTCGGCCATGAAGCCGTCAAGCGTGTATGTGTCGCTTGGCGGTAACGTAACGGTGCCCTTGACGTCGTCAACAGAGACGACGAAGGTGTTGTTGGTCTCGTCGACCGAGAAGTTGTTGTTCACGTTGATCGCAACCTGCGTACCAACGGTCTGTGCGGGCAGTGATTGCGTGCCGCGTAGAGCCACATCAGAGACCTTCACCTCGAGCGGTGTTCCAGCAGGTGCCGAGACACCCAACAAAGACTCCGCCAGCGAGTTGCTGTTGGTGATTGAAATGCTAGAGCCGTCGCCAGTTGTGCCGGATGAGAATGTGAATTTCTCATTGACGTTGTCAAACGACACTTTCAGGCCATAACGTTGGTCATCCGCCAACCGAATCAGGTCGCCGTTGGGCATCACTTTGCCGTTCAAAGCCGCACCAACCGGTGTGTAGATACCGAATTCATCAACAATCGCACCCGACTGCCCCAAACCCAAGACGGCGTTGCTCGTCACCGCAGAGGCCGATACTGTGACGGCTGAGGCCCCCACAGCGGTGGCGCTGGTGGCTGGATCGGTCAACGTGCCGCTAAAGGTCGAAGAGGTGAAGGCGCTGGTGAAGGAGGCGCCATCGTTCCGAGCAATCTGTAATTTGCCATCAACGTTGCTGATGGTGAAGCCGGAGGTCGCATAGGCGCTTTGGGCTTGGAGCTTTGTAATCAGGTCATCCAGTGACGCGGCCTGCGGCAAGCTGGTGGCGGTCAAGGTTGTGGTGACTCCGCCTCGAACCAGCGTCAGTGTCAGCGCATCATTCGCGGCGACACCGGTGCCTGTATAGGTGTAAGCCTTGACACTCTGCGGCGCTTGCAAACTGATCGCACCACCGTTCGACTCACTGAATGAGAAGCCACCCTTCACCTGATCGAAAGCAACAGCCACGGTGCTGAGGCCCGCTTTGTTGATCAGCGTTTGCATCCCGTTCGCAGCAACCTCTTTGGTTACTTTGGTGATGTCAGTGAAATTTTTGACGTAATAGGATTCAATCGATGTGCTGCTGGTCACCCCTGATGTGCCTGAGTCCACAACGGCCACATCTGCTGGATTTTCCTCGCTGGCTGGGTAATTGATCGTGATGCTGCCGTCAGCGTTATCGACAACTGTCCGTCCAGTGGCGGCTGCAAAAGCTGCGTTGGCGACAAGGGCCGTTCTAACAGCCGTCGCAACTTGCGCTGCTGTGGCAGCACTGCCAACGGTCACGGAGACACCAGCAACCGTCAGGGTTCCACCGTCAGCATCTGCGGCAGAAAACGTCAGCTTCTCAGACTTTTGTGCCCCCATTTGGCCGAGGTCAATGACGGTCGACTTGTTCACACCACCAACGGTGGCGTTGATCTGGAACTTGGTGTTACCCGTAAAGTCGAAGTAGCGTTCATCACCAAACGCTGCATTCAGGCGGTTGGTCAGCTCCTTGGCAATGGCCACACCCGTCATGGTCTTGGTGCTTCCCGCCAGGTCACTCAAGTCGACAGTGACCGGGTTGCCGGTGCCGTCGATGTCAATGGTGAACATGTTTGTCAGGTCGCTTGCTGCCACGTTGGCAAAGCTGTAGGTGGTGTCGGCGGTCAGATCGATGGTGGCTTTTTGACCAACGATCGCTGCGGGTTGTGATGTGCGCGTATCGGTTAGGTCGTCGAGCGAAAACATTTGTGTTTTGCCGTTGACCAAAAAGTCACTGACTTCGCTCTCCGGCTTGATCTCACCGTACTTGTTAACGTACAGGCGCTCGGCGTTGTTATCCGTGGCTTGAATCAACGATGGGTTAACTTGGGTGTCACCCACAAACACGTAGGTTTGCCACTTGTTGAATGGGCTGGTCTGGCTTGCGTTTTGTGTTTTGGCGTAATAAACCGTTGCCAAGTAGCCGTTACCCCCCGAGTCATAGACGGTCAACGCGGTACTCTTGTTGTACGTTGCGGGATTTTCTCGGTTGAAGGCTTCCGTAATGACTTGTGCGTCAGCCGGGAAGTTCAAACCCAAGTTGATGAGCGAGGTTTCGGCCGCCTCACCAGTGGTTTGTTGTGGAATCGTCAAGACATTGAGCGCGCCCAAATCCGCCTTACCCGAGCTGTCGACCGATGCCGCCATGAGTCGTTGACCCGCTGAGTTCACCACGTTGTACTGGTCGTTCATCATGAACGAGCCGTTGCGGGTGTAGATGTCTTGCAAGCCGTCGGCAGACTTCAGCGGAAAGAAGCCGTCACCAGTAATCGCAAGGTCAAGGGCGTTGGCGGAGAACGCCACGTTACCCTGACCAAACTCTTGGGTCACCTGCTTCAAAGCCACGCCCTGACCAATGGTACTGGAGGCTTTTTGCAGCGGCGAGGTGGCGAAGATGTCACCGAAGTCGGCGCGTGAACGCTTGAAGCCGGTCGTGCCCACGTTGGCGATGTTGTTACTGGTCACGCCCAATTGAGCGGTGGCAGAGTTCAAACCGGTGAGGGATGTGTAGAAAGACATATGCGGTGGCTCCTGGTATTTTTTCGTGCGGCTTACATGCCAATGCGGTTAACTTCTGAGAGCGGCAAAGTTTTGCCGTTTTCAAATTCGAGCAACAAACTGTTATCTGCGGCGTTGGTGCGAACGGCCATGACTTTGGCGATCGCCTTGACCGGAATGCTGGCGGATTGACCACCCACAACACCAGTGGCTGTGAAGCGATAGGCGCCATCGGGAACGGTATTTCCCTCGACGTCTTTGCCATCCCATGTCAGGCTGAAGTCGCCGACAGGCTGTGCGGGGTAAATCAACTCACGCACGACGGCACCAGCGCTGTTCAAAACGTTGACCTGTATGCCAGCTGCCCCCGTTGGCAAATTAATGACACCGTTACCGCCCGCGCCACCAACGATGTTGACGGCTGCATCTGGGACCGACACCGATTTACCAATCAGCGCCGCACTGGCCATCACGCGGTCAGAGCCCAACGCGGTCACCATCGTGTCCAGCGATTCTTTCATTGAGATGTTGGCTTCCAGTGATGAGAACTGAGCCAACTGCGCCACGAAGGCCTCGTTTTTGACGGGGTCCAGTGGGTTCTGCATTTTTAATTGCGCGGTGAACAGCGTGAGGAATTGCTGTTGCCCCATCTGCTCGTTGATCACCTTGGGGCTGTTCACCACGTCCTCATAGCGGGCGATGCCTTGGGGCAATGCGCTGGGGTTCAAGTCGATGGCCATGGGTATGTGTTCCTGTTGTTAAGGACAGATTAGGTACGCGTGAGTTCAAGGGTCCGCAGCATCAATTGACGCGCGGTGTTCACCACTTCGACGTTGTTTTGATACGAGCGTGATGACGCCATCATCTCGACCATCTCAGTCACCTCATTCACGTTGGCGGGGTAGATGTATCCACCCGCATCGGCCAGCGGGTTGCTGGGGTCGTAAATGGCTTGTATGGGGGTGCTGTCGTCCTGCATGCGATCGACCTTGACGCCGCCAACATACGGTGCACCTGCGTTGGTGAGGTTCTCGTTAACCAAGGCTTTAAAAACCGTACGCTTGGCTTTGAAAGCCTCCGCTTCGCTGCTGGCGGTGGTGCCTGCGTTGGCCAGGTTTGAGGCGGTGGCGTTCATGCGGACCAGCTGCGCATTCAGTGCCGTGCCGGCGATACCAAAAATATTTCCAATTGACATGCGGTGTCCTTTACTCGCCCTTGAGGGCTTTGCGTATGCCGCTGACACGGCTCTCTAAGAAGCTCAGGGTGGCTTGGTAGTCCGCCGCCGCCTTACCGTAGTTGCTTTGCTCGACACTGATTTCAACGGTGTTGTCGTCGAAAGAGGTGTTGAATGGCACGCGGAATTTCACCGCGTTGCTGTCAGTGGTTTCGGCGATGGCGTAATGCCGATCGTCCGTGGCGCGAATGGGTTGCCCCAGTTGCTGATTCATAACCTGCTTGAAATCGAGGTCACGCGCTTTGTATTGCGGGGTGTCGGCGTTGGCGATGTTTTGCGCGATCAGCTCCATGCGCTGGGATCTCGCTTGAAGCGCCCGCTCGTGAATCCCTAAAGGGTTGCTGAACAAATCCATCTTTGTCTCCAACGACTAAAAAATCTTTTGACAGTGACTCAAGTTTTTGGGCCACGTGTCGATACCGTTTATGCAAGCTTCATGCCACGACTGTTTGCGATGCCGAGCGGCAATGATTTGCCGCTCGCTCATTGCTGACTGTTGTAGGCGCTGACTTTCCAACTCCTTGCAGCCGCCGGTGGATTGGTGCTTGCGCCGTTGACGGTGCGCAGCCGCTCATTCGCGTTTTGCACCAGCCCCGTCCATATGGACTGGCGTGTGATGGGCCGTGTTTGGTCACGACCGACGTGCAGATAGGCCGCCTGTTGTCCCGAAATATCCAACGGGACATGGCGGCGTTTTTCGTTGCGCGCGTTGGGGGTGAGGACGCTCAGGTACAGGTCATCCAAGCGCTCCCGACCATTTTTTCCGACACCCACATCGCTGAAATATTTGTCAACCAAATCGAGCTGTGCGACGGCACTGAGACCCAGGATCGCTCGGGGGTTTTGGGCGAAGCCAACGGATGCGGCGCCCCTGTCATCACCATCGCAGAATTGAATAATCCCGTGACAACTGCCGTTTGACGCCTGTGGATTCATGCCGTCACTCTCCATCAAGGTGAGGCGTGCAAAGTCATCCGGCTGAAAGTTGTATTTCTGCGCCATGCGCGCAATCTTTGCCTTCACGTGTCCGATCTCTTGGAATGCAATGAAACCTTTTTCGACGGCGCGTTGCAGGGTCTTATCGAGCACGGGCGTGTGCATGGCTGGCACAGGCCCTGCGGTGTTGATACGGCTGAGCGATGGCGCAGACAGACCCTGCGCCATGCGCAGCGCGAGGGCGGCTTGGGTTGACTGCGCGGGAGCGGGCGTGGCGGCAGCAGGTGTCTGCGGTGCTTTGGTGACGACCTTTGCCTCGGGCAGCGCCGCGAGTTCGGCATGCACGTTTTTCAGCGCCAGCTTTTGATCGGGGTAAATGAGGTTCACATCCCGCAGGCCGTTGTGTTGGGCGACCTGTTGTGCGATGCGCCAAGCGTCTGCACCACTGGCGGTTCTGCCATTTGCCGCAGCGGCATCTTTGATGATGCCGATCAAGGTGTCACCTTTTTTGACGCGTACCACCTCGGGAAGTGCGGTTTGCGCCACCGCTTGCTCACCCGTCTGCTTGACCAAGTTGGCAAATGAGCGACCCCCGCCCACCTTGGCTTGGTCGTCCACGCGCCGAGCGGCGTTGCCACTCGGCAAGGGTTCGCGGCTGACGGACTGAATGGTCATGGGCAGTTGGTACTGTTTTTGCTTGTTAAGGGTTGTGTCGGGGTTTCGTCACCCCATCCCACACAAAGGAACAAAGCAAATGCCGTGCCGAAATGATTTCATCGCCAAGCTGTCAGCCCTCACCCTCCGGTGCGGCCTGCTGTTGTGCGCATGGCCTGCGGGGATGGCGCACGCCAACACACCCGCCCTGCCTGAGGCTTGGGAGCCGATCGCTGCTGCAGTCAAACTGTGGGGCGAGAAAAATCACCCGGGCGAGACCGCCTTGGGGCTTGCCGAGATCAATGATCGGGTACAGCCCGCCGCATGCGATGCCGAGCTGCAGGTGGATGCGCCCTTCCGCCAATCAACCAACCTGCGGGTCCGTTGCCCCAGCCCGGGCTGGCAATTGTTTGTGTTGACGACACATCAAGGCAAAGCGAGCGCCGCAGAAGTCGTCTCGGCTGACAAGCCGATACCGGTCGGCCAATGGGTGGTCCCACAGGTCCACCTGACGCGGGGCACCCGTTTGACGGCTGACATGTTAAAAGTGGTGCCGGCAGAGGCCGGTGTTCCAGGAAACAATACGCTGGACGCTTTAGAACAGGCGGTTGGTGCCGAATTGGTTAGAGACATCGCAGCGGGAAAACCCCTGCGCCGGCACGATGTGCGGGCAGCGGTGCTGGTTAAACGTGGCGCGATGGTGAAACTATCGGTCGGTAAATCGAATGGTTTTCAGATTTCTGTGCGCGTCTTGGCAGAAGAGAGTGCGCGAATGGGCGAACAAGTAAAACTTAAGAACCCAGAATCAGGCCGAATCATTACGGGAAAAGTGATCGGTTTAAACGAGGCCATTGGCCTGTAGTTGTCTATTGTTTCGATTTGGTTTTTATCTATCTTTTTTCCTAAAGATTCAGGAGAATGGGCCGATAGATAAAGGGCATCCATGGAAAAATGCGAATAATTAGTGAAGTGAGTACATTATGACTAACCCGATCACACAGCAAGCCAGCAGTGCGGCTGGCGACCTCGCTGCGAGGCAGGCGGAAAGTCGCGCGAAGGCCCGTGCGGACGACAAGCCGCGCACAAGTGCCAACGAGACCTCGGCGCCGGAGGAGACCCGCCGCTCGAACGAGGACGTCCTGACACTGAGCGCTGCGGCACAAACCGCGATGTCAGAGCCTGCATTTGACCGTGCCAAAGTTGACGCGATCAAAAACGCAATCCGCGACGGCAACTACCCCCTGAACGCCAAGCGCATCGCAGAAAACTTCGTCGCCATCGAGCAGATGATTCGCGAGTAAGCGCTGGATGTCAGAGACCACCGTTTCCCAAGCTGAGGCGCGTGCGGCGCGCTTGGCGCGGCTGCTGGCCGAGGAATTCGAGGCCCTCAAAACGCAAAACATCGACGCTTTCGAGGCTTTGCAACCCGGCAAAGCGGCGTTGCTGGGCGAACTATCAGCGTTGACGGGCGTCAGCGACAAGGTCGTCGATCCCGATAACCACCCTTTGCAGGATGCGATGTGGGACAGCTTTAAACAGCAAATGGCCGCCTGCCGCGATGCCCACCACCGCAACGAGATTTTGATTTCCCGTCAACTTGACGCCATTCGCGGCACCATCGCCGCCTTGCAAGGCGCGACCGGTCAAGCCAGCGTTGAGGTTTACGACCGTTTGGGTAAATTGAGCCGTTCACGCCGCGCTCGCGGTTACAACGAGGCTTGATTCACGTTGGTGGCGGGTCCGCTGCCACGACTTTCTCATCACCCGGCGTCATGCCCTTCAGCCAATAGGCCCAAGACAAAATCACCGCAACGGCGGCATACAGCTGCGGTGGGATTTGTTCCTCAAGATCCAGTCGGCTCAACATCGCCAATAACTGGGGGTCCTGAGCGATGTAGATGCCCTGCTCTTTTGCAATGGCGATGATGCGCTCAGCCAACTCGTCTTGCCCCTTGGCGGTCACCACAGGCGCATCGTTTTGCCCATAGGCCAGGGCAATGGCCTCAGGACGGCGCTGCCTCATGCGGATACATCCAATACAGCGCCAGCATCAGGCGTTGTCCACGCCGAGTCTTGGCTTGGCCGCGCGGCGTTGAAGATCTGCACGTCAAGCAGCCCAAGGCCAGCGGCATCGAGCTCGTCGCGCAAATCGTCAATGTGCGCACGCGCTTGTGCCGCCACATCCGCGCGAACCGCCCACATGGTTAAGGCGACATCGGTTTGTTGCGGTTGGATGTGAATTTGGCTTCGCATCCATAGCTCACCCAGGTGTTTGTTTTGCGTGTGCACATCGACGGTGTAGACGCTCCCAGGCGTCTCATCTCGCTTTGCATGACGCTGAAATTTGAGGTTGATGGGATCCGCATCGACAAACGGGAGAACCAAGGAAAACGCCAACTCACGTCGCTCCAATGCCTGCGCAGCATCGACTTGGGCGCGCTCAATGTCATCAAACGCATCCTTCACAACAGCATGTGCATTTGTGCCCTGATTCAAAACTGCCATGAGTTGCCGCAGCAGACTCTTGACGTCTTTGCCCCCCTTCTGATCACCCCGCGCCAACAAAGCCTCCGCCGACAGGCCGCTGGCCAACATCGCGTCGCGCAACGTTTTGGGCGTGAGGCTAGCCATTCGCAAATTCAAGAGCGGCCACTGGTCAAAGCGCTCATCAGCCGCTGTTACCGCCGTGGGGTTGACCAAGCGGGTCAGCAATTGCCCCAGCGCACCGCTTTTAAATAAATGGGCCCAGCCCGCGGTATCGGGGGGACGCGATAACAGCGCACTCAAGCGGGTCGACACGGCCAAATCTGGCTGGGCCAACGGCTGTAGCGGTTGCGCGTGACTCTGAACCGGTGGGGTTGGCTGGGACGCAGGAGCCAAGGTCACCGGTTTCCCGTTGATGCTCTGTGGCTGAAGTTGCCACTGTCCGGTGGATTGCACCTGGGCTTTCAAGACCACGGTATCGCCCGCTTGCAGGCGCAATCCGCGGGGTAAGTCGATGGGTCGGCCTTGCAGGATCAGCTTTAAGCGCTCGCCTCGGACTTCAGCGATGGCGTTGATGATCTGGCCTTGCGTCAAGCCCAACAAGCGCGCTTCGGGCGCCTGAATCATCGGCGCGCGTGCCTCTAACACCAGCGTGTTGACACGCCCTGCAACAGCCATTGTCTCGGGCGTGAACAACATGACCCGTGCCTAGCCGATCGCTTATGGAAAACGAACCCAGCCGCTCTTATCGACCGGCTCGCCGTTGGCGGATGCCATACCCGCCGTCTGTGCCGATAAGGACTGCCCACCCGCCATGGCCTGCAGGTCGCCCATGGTCGGCACCTGCAAATGGGCACCGGCAATCATGATGTGCGGCGTGCCACGCGGGAAGGCTTGGGCGTTCAACGCCACAAAGGCCTTGCGAATCAGCTTGATATCAGCGCGCACCCCCGTCATGGTGCGAGCGATCACGCGGTCAAGGGTCTCGCCTTTGTTGACGGTATAGCGTTGGCGCGAACCATCCGCCACCATCGGCGCCACCCCGTTGGCGGTGCTGGCCATGTCTTGCATCATCACCTGTGCGCCCGTCGCGTTGGCGGCTGCACTGTCCATTGGCATGTCTTTGCCAAGCAGCGCCTTCAGGGCATCGTTCGCCAGCATATTGACACCCTGCGCCTGCACGACATGGGGTGACAGCAAACCGACTGCGCCGCTGATCAGGGCGATTGCCACCAGCCATTGGCGCGGTTGAACAGATTTGATTGAGGTTGGTGTGGTCATATTCAAACTCTCTTTAATACGGCATCGCCACCCAGTCACCTTGCGGCTTCTCGGGTAATTGTGGCCCAGCCACTTGACGAAGTACAGACTCGGTTTCATCCACGCGCGCAACCTCAGCCAAAGCCAATCGGGCCGCAACGCCCGCGTGGAGGACGCGCGCCGGCAACGCACGGCTGTCGACCATCACGAGACGATCCCCAACCTCGAGGCCATTGAAACGCCCGCCATTGATGTGGACATCGCCGCCCGCCTTTGCGTTGAGGGCAAATTGAAGCGGCTCACAGGCCATGCGCTCGTTGATGGCCTTGATCCATTTCTCGGACTCCCACGCCAAAGCGACAGCGACTGATTCTGGCAAACGTGGGGGAATGAGGGTCGCCTCAGGCATGGTCCAGGTTAGTTTGGCGGTTTGCACCAGCGGCTCCGCCTTGGTAAAAACGGGCTCTAAACGCAGCGCCAACTGCCAGTGACGTGAGAGGCCCGAATCGGGTTGCGCGGCATCTGGGCCTGCGTCGGCACGGGAGATGGTCATGACCAGACGCCACTGTCCTTGATCCGGTCGGCCACCCGCCGTTCGACCCAGCAGGGCTTGCTCATAGGCATCACGCTCGGACACATTGAGGGGACTTTGTTGCCAGCGACGCGCGTAGGTCTGGCTCGCGCGGGCCCATTCGGCTCGCCAGCCCAACAAAATTTCGTTGGCGAAGTGCAGGTCCTCCGGGCGGACATCCGGCGCAACACGCGACAGCAAGCGCACGTGTTGCGTCCACTTGGCCGCTTCAGGCGCGGCACAAACAGGCTTGTTGGGAGCCTGCAAATCGACGTCCGCCTTGATCGAGGCTTTGCCATTCGCGGTGTAGTTCAGCACGCGAACGCCACGAACGCGCATGTCGTTGGTCATTTGGGCATCTTCATGGAGACGGCCTTGGTCATCAATCCACGCCGTTGACACCACGCGGGTTGGCCCCTGTAAGGCTTTTTCAATGAGGGCCTCACGAATAGCTGCCAACTGCGCTTCATAGGGGGTTGGCGCGCCGTCGGCTGTTTTTGCGGGCGGCTTTTGCTTGACGGGTGCGGGGTTTGCGCTGGGCGCAGTGCCAAGGAGGGCGCGCATCTCGGCAATTTTTTTGGCTTTCGCTGCCTCCTGCCGCAATTCCTCGGCCGACTTGGGCGCCTTGAAATTTGCCCAGTCGATGGGCTCGGGCCGCAGGGGTGCCGCTGGGGCGGGCGCTGGGGGCGCGCCGGCTGTTGCCGGTGGCGCGGGTGTGGCCGCGGTGGGTGTGCCTGTTTGAGCGGTGTTCAACGCAGCATCCGCATTGGCCGCGAAGGCGGCTGCCGCGCCGCCACTTGGCGCCGCCGGTGCGGTCGCGACCGCCGGCGTCGAGCCGTCGGGAATGCCCGCTTGCGCCTCAAGCGCGCGCAGCGGGTTGGCGCCGATTTGGGCATGTGCAGCGATGGGGGTGGCAAATGCCACCGCACTCAGCAGTGCGACACGCAATGGGGCCGCAGCCATCGTGAGCGGATGGCGCTTTTTGGGGGGCTGTTTTTCGACAGTCATGGCAATCTCGAAAGTCATGGCAACCCCAATGCATGCAAGCGGCGTGCCAGACGCCGTTGCCGGTTTACCGGATATTCGATGCCAACTGGCCCAGGTACAAGGCCCGCAAATCGTCCACGACACGGGCATCGAGCGACAAAGTGGTCTCGTAAGTGTCGTCACCCGCTGGCGTGATGCTGACCAACACGGCACCGTAAATGACACCTTCAACGCGTGTGCGGAAGGTATCGCTCATCACCGTCATGTCGGCAACGGTGGTGGTGGCATCCAAATGCTGGCCATAAACCTGCTCGGTGAGGGCCCGGTAGGCGTCGAGCTTGGAGGCGCGGATGGCCAGCAAGCGTTTTTGTGCCGGGGTTTTGTGGTTCTGGATGCTGACCACAGCGTAACCGGTCGCGGTAATGGTCTCTCGGGTCTCAACGATGGGCGCAATCATGGACGCACGGGCAGAGCGAACCGGGATGGGCTTCACATCGGCGGCTGCGCCACTGGACATGGCCTCAAGGGTTTGGCACGCGGTGAGCGCGCCCATCAAAGCCATCACACCACCCACGCGCACCAGACGCATGGCAATGGATTTTTGAATGTGATTACGCATGGGACAACTCCTGAATGAAACAAAATCGACCGCGTATCTGCGGCGCACAAGCGGTTACCACTGGTATCGGCACCGATCCCGCTGGCTTTAATCGTTTACCAAAGTAAAAATACAAATGGACTACAAAATCAATTCTGATAATTTAATACTATTCAATACAGTTCTCACGTTTATACATAATGAACACTAACTTTTGCTATCTTGGCGAGCGCGACCTTGGCCCTCAAAATCCGCTGTATGCAATCCAAAGAGAAAGTCGCGACGCCCATTATTGGGCGCGGTGAGGAAATGCGTGCCCTCCGTGGGCTCATTTCGACCGTCGCCAACAGCCAAGCCACCGTCCTGATTTCAGGCGAGAGTGGCACGGGCAAAGAGTTGATTGCGCGCGCACTCCACGACGAATCAGATCGCGCGGGCAGCCGTTTTGTGCCGGTTAATTGTGCCGCGATCCCTCGCGAATTGGTAGAGGCCGAATTGTTTGGCCACCGCAAGGGGGCCTTCACCGGCGCCGTAAGCGATCGTGTTGGGCGCTTTGAGCTGGCCCATGGTGGCACCTTGTTTTTAGATGAGATTGGCGACTTGCCCCTGGACATTCAGGTCAAGCTCCTGCGCGTTCTGCAAGAGCGTGCCGTTGATCCGGTGGGCTCAATGAAGTCGGTGGAAGTTGACGTGCGCGTGGTGGCCGCCTCACACAAGGATTTAGAGGCCGAAGTGAAGGCGGGTCGCTTCCGTGAGGACTTGTACTACCGACTCAATGTGCTGCCGCTGCACTCGCCGCCCCTGAGGCGCCGGGTGGATGACATTCCAGAGCTGGCACAGTTCCATGCCCAACGCCTGGCCCCAAAAGGACGCAATGCCATTCGGTTCAGCCCCGACATGCTGCTGGCCTTGAAGAGCTACCACTGGCCGGGTAATGTGCGCGAACTCATCAATTTGGTTGACCGATTCACCGCCCTGTTCCCCGGGCAAGAAATCGGTTTGCGCACCGTTCCCGCAGCGATGTTGCCTAAAGGACTTGCCGCATTGCGCGATGAGTTGTTCGGCAAAATTGCCGCCAGCAATGTGTTGACGCTTTTCCCTGAGGTGCCGGAAGAGGCCCGCGACAGTTTGCCCGAAACGCTGGACGCCGACCCATCGGAAGACGATAACGCGGTGCAGGACATCATCATGCTGGCCCAAGGCATGGATGAGTTACCCAGCGAAGGCATTCAGTTGAAGCAACGCATGGCAGAGATTGAGCGCCATTACATCGCCCAAGCGCTTGAGTTGTCGGAGGGCAACGTCTCCAAAACTGCAAAGCTCTTGTCACTGCAGCGCACCACCTTGATCGAGAAGATCAACAAGTACGAGCTGCGAGTCGCCTAAGCCTAATTCACCACCAGGAGGAAGGGCAACTGGCTGTCCTTCAGCTCTCGGCAAAACTGGTTACCGCTGTAGGTGTACGTGGCGCAGCCCATGCGGCTGTTGCTGTTACTGCCCTCTGAAGACCAGTAATTGCTGACCAGCATGTTGGGGAAGACGTTGGGGTTGACCGCTGGGTTCACGCACTCGCTCAGGGTGATGGTGCCCATCTCGCTTTGGGTGGGTAGTCGCCATTTACGACCCGATGCTTTTGAGAACTCAAGGGCGTAGGCCATGGCGTCGGCTTGCGTGAGATGCAAGGCCTGCCCCACGCACTGGCCGTTTTGAAACCGCTGGCCCGCATTACAACGGTACCAAGTTCGACCGGTCACCTGATCCACAGCCAGGCCGGTGTCACTGACCTTAAAGTAACCCGTGAAACCTTCCTCAATGGCCGCGCTGCACTGCGGCGTCGCATCGTATCGGCTGCACCCGGCCAAAACGAGCGCGACAAACACCCAAACAAACGTTACGAAGCGGCGCAACACGTGGGCCTGGATGTGGGCAATGGCGGCGTGAAAAGCAAACATCGGCAAATGGACCTGCAACTGTTATGAGAAGTAGCTTACCTTAAGCAAGGTTTACGCCGACCAAAAACAGACACTCAGAAGAAAAAGTGAATTCCTTTTAACTACATAAAGCGGCAATCCAGAAATCCCGACAAGAAAGTCGGGGAAAACTGGACGCATCCGGTCAGGAACTGACAAAATTTCTGAGACCCTGACAGGGCGTGGGCACCCGAGCGGCAACCGCTGATTGGCACGTTTCTCGCTTAATGCTCACAAAGTGTCGGCTTTTTGCCGCCCTCCAACCGCCGTTTCAAGAGACATACACCATGGATATCGCAACCATAATTGGATTTGTTGCCACCTTCGGTCTGATCATTTCAGCCCTTGGTGACCCGGGACCATTTATCGACATGCCCTCAATTTTGATTGTGGTGGGCGGCACCGCAACCACGGTGCTCGCGCGCAGCTCGTTTCCCGAGTACATCGCAGCGATCGGTGTGGCGATGAAGACCATCAAGTTCAAAATCGACAAACCAGAAGACCTCATTGAGCAGCTGGTGAACTTGGGAACCATTGCGCGCAAGGACGGCATGATCGCCCTTGAGGGTCAAGACATTCCCAACGCCTACATGGCCAAAGGCATCCGCATGTTGGTGGACGGTACCGAAGGCAGCATGATCAAGTCAGCCCTTGAGCGTGAAAAAGAAATGATTTCCGCGCGCAACTCAACGGGTATCGCGTTCTTTGACTCGGTCAAAGAAGTGGCCCCCGCCATGGGCATGATTGGTACGCTGGTGGGCTTGGTGATCATGTTGGGCAACATGAGTGACCCCAAGTCGATTGGCCCTGCGTTCGCGGTGGCGTTGCTGACGACCATGTACGGCGCTGTGATCGCCAACGTGATTTGTATTCCTTTGATCCAGAAGCTCCAAAAATTGGACGCTGCGGAATCCATGAACAACGACTTGATTTTGGAAGGCGTCATGTTCATCCAAAGCGGTGGCAACCCACGAATGTTGACGGACCTGTTGATCTCGTTTGTCGATCCCAAGGGACGCGCAAAGCTTGAAGCTGCGGCTTAATTAACAACAGGATTGGCACGTGGCAACCGAAGCAAACAAACCCGAAGACGCGGAGAAGCCTGAGGCGCTCCCCGTTGAGACCCCCGCCGCTGAGCCCGAGGTGATCGTCGCGGCAGCCAGCGCTGACGACTGCCCGAAGTGTGATGACTGCCCAGACTGCCCCCCAGTCGGTGCGCCCGCCTGGATGGCGACCTTCGCAGACATGGCGACCTTGTTGATGGCGTTCTTCGTGTTGATCTTGTCGTTCGCTGAGATGAACGTGCCAAAGTTCAAACAAATTAACGGCTCGCTGAAAAACTCATTTGGCGTGCAACGTATCGTGCCCGTGGTCGAATCCCCGAAAGGGACCAGCATCATTGCGCGCAACTTCTCGCCCGCGATTACGGAGCCAACACCCATCGAGAATGTGACCCAACAAACCACCGATGAGCGAAAGCCTGAACCCGTGATCAAAACGGACGACAGCTCGGGAACGAAGGGCCCGCAGGAGGCCGCCACAGAGGTTCGTAAATCGTTGGCCAACGAGATCGCATCTGGCAAAGTCGAGGTCACGACCGAGGAAGGCAAAGTCGTGGTGTACGTGAATAAGCCACCATCTGGTGCGGGTGATGGCCAATCGGGTACGCAGCAAGGCGGCCCTGCCGCATCGACAGTTGCGCAAGGCGGCAGCAGCGCATCAGCGCAGACAGGCGCGCCGGGAACAGGCGCCCAGACCGGCGGTATGGCACAAGGCAGCAATGCCGGTGGCATGTCGCAAGCGGCCCAAACAGGCGGTGCCGCCAGCGGGCAAGTTGCCGGCGGTAGCGCCGCAAAAGGCGCACAGCAAGGCGGTGCGGTTCCGCAAGAAACCATTGATCTCTACGCCAAGATTGCAGAAGCGCAGGCCGCAACAACGGCCAAAGTTGAGGTGCGTGACAGCCAGAGCGCGAACACCCAGAACGCGCAAAGCGGCGGCGGTATTGGCAATGCCAACAAAGCGCAAACCGATTCGCAATATGCACGAATCCGTAAAGACCTGGCGAAAGAGATTGAGGCTGGCAAAGCGGAGGTGGAGCGTGACGGTGCCCGCATCATCATTCGCTTGGCGGAGCAGGGCTCCTTCGCATCCGGGTCTGCCACGTTGCAGCGCGGGTTCGCGGAAACACTGAACTCGGTGGGCAAGAGCATCGCGCAGAGCACGGGGCGCATCTACATCGAGGGGCACACCGATAACGTGCCGGTGGTCTTCAACGACCGCTTCCAATCGAACTGGGATTTGTCGGGGGCTCGCTCTGGTGCAGTCGCCGATTACCTCACCGCTAGAGCCGGTCTCCAGCAGGGTCGCGTGAGCGTTAGCGGCTACGCCGACACCCGCCCTATTGACACCAACGACACCCCGGCCGGTCGCGCCAAGAACCGGCGCATCGAAGTGATCATCGACGGCGGCAAGTAAAGCGGCTTACTGCTTGGCTTTTTCAGCGGCCTTTGCGGTCTTGGGATTGGGGTATTGCAAAACCACCTCGGGATTGCTGGTCGCCGCCGCTGCGCGCTGCTGCTGTTGCAAGGCCTCAAGGTAACGCTGCTTTTGAAGGGTGATGAGCGCTTGAACATCACGTTTTAAGGGCTCAACATCGCCAACGGCACCCTTCAAGTCTTTCACCTGACCACCCAACGAGGCCATCGCTTGGGCTTGCTTTTTCATCTGTGCATCGAGCGCGCCCACTTGTGTCGCCAAAGCTTTGCTGCTCGCCTCGACCGATTTCGCGGTTTGTGTTGGGAGGTTCGTCACCAGCTCCCGCGATTCGCCCAAACTCGTTTTGATCTGCTCTTCCAATTTAGCCTGTGCAGCCATGATGGCATCCGTGCGCTCGGAGAAGCTCGACAACGAGCGGTTCATGGCATCGATTCCTTCGATACCCGCATTCAGCTCGACAACACGCTTTCCTACCGCCAACAGCATGGCGTCGGCTTGGTTGATTCGGCTTTGCAGCGTCATGGACATGGCGGCAAAAACGGCCACTGATAAGAAGAGGATGCCCCCCGAGACGCCCAAAACGATCTTGCCTTGCCGTGAGGCGGCGTCAATTGCCGTCCGCACATTTTTGACGGATGCCTGCAACTCTGCGGCCAAGCCCGTGGCTGATGCCGCCGCGTTCGATGCAACGTCGGCAGAATCTAAAACAACCGAGCTGAGTGCATCCAAATGGTTACGAACATCTTGTGGCAGCGCAGATTGCGGTGTCGCATCTGGGTACAAATCGTCCTGTGACTCGTCGACTTCGTCAAAAGGATCTGGCTCAGGTACCCGGCGTGAGCGTGCTTTTTCCGACGCCACAGGCGCCGCATCACGAACCCGCTTGACGACGGGCTCAGGCGGTACGTCAGTCGCTTCGTCATCTGAGGTCATCGCAGCCTCGACAGGTTCTTCAGGGTCAATCACGTCAACGGTTTCAGGATCGATTTGGGGTGCGGGCTCACTTGGCTTAAAGCCTTCGGCGGCATCCACTGCCACTTTATCGTCTAAGTTTTTTTCAGCGTCACTCATCGTTTTCTCCCGGCCGTGATGGCTTTTGTACCGGCACGCAACTCAACGGTGGTGAGTTGGTGCGCTTCGTTTTTTAGACCGCCGACAGACGCCGTCTGGCGCCGTTCCGCCTCGATGGCTTGAACGTCGCGGGCCAGTCGAGCGTTGGCATCCCGTACCTTGTTGATTCGATCATTCATATCCAAGCCGCGGGTCTGAAAGACGGTTGTCGCGGTTGATGGGGCGCTTTTTCGACGCGCTTTTAAAACCTCAACCAATGCGGCCGGCGGGCGGCTGACCTTGATGGGGCGGGCAGGCCGCACCACGATCTGGGCATGGCTGAGGCCGTCCTCCCCTGGCGAGGGAATTTTGGTCCGCTGCGTTCCCACTTGACGCGCATCACCCATCACAGCCTCACCGCGCGGGCGCTGGGCGGCTTTACTGCCCTCCGCTACGCGGACTTCGCGAGAGTTTCGCGAGACCAAAATGGCTTTATCGTCTGACATGCGTTACCGTTTTAAAAGTCAAATCATCACGGCGCGCGCAAAACCCCTTTAAGCGATTTAATGCTTCGCGCCCAGTACTCTTTAGGGGAATCGGCAGAAGTTGCAAAACCTTGTGCCTCTTCGCGTGATTTAAATGCCCCATAGACAACAACATGGTGCGTTAGGCCGTTGGGCTTGACGGCAGCAACGATGTGCAGACGCTCAAGTTTCGGGTGCGCCTCGACCCACGCCTGTGCCTGCTCGGCAGACACGACTGAGGCGTATTGCAAGACCCAATACCGATCCGGTTGGCTGTTCACCCAGTCGTGCCCCAGTCGGTCTGCAGGGCTGAGCGTTTTGGCCGCAGGCTTGGGTGGTGCGGGCGCCTTGACCTCTGCTGACGGCTTGACCTCGGCAGGCGGCTTTACCTCGGCAGGCGGCTTGACCTCGACCGGTGCCGCAGCGACCACGGGGGGTTGGGCGGGTGTCGGTGGGACTTGTTCGGTCACAATGAACCGTTCATCGACCCACAGGCGCCGCGGATCGGGCAGGAATTTCTCAGTGGCCTCGCGCTCCGACTGGTTGCGGAGCTCACGCGACATCTGCACATCGGTACGAACATCTGCCCACGGCGGCAGAATCCCCGGCAAAGGGCCGACGATCGTCGGCACGGCGGCGGAATCGACGGCGGCAGATACGGCGGCGGGGGCGGGTTCTTCGACAGGCGCCGCGAGGGGCGCAACTTGCGGCTCGGGCTGAGGTTCGGGTTGCGGCTGCGAGGGTACAGACGCCTGAACGCTGACCTCAGGCCAAAGCATCTGCATGACCGCGGCACGATGCTTGGGGTAGAGGCCCAACACCAACAGCGCCGACAAAACGAACAGCAGCACGACAAGCAAAAGCACCAACAGGCGACGACGACGGCGCTTCTGAGGGCTGGGCGAATCAGCCGCCTCTGGCAGTTCCATGTCACCAAAGTCAGCGGTGGGCGGTTCAGGCTCGGGCTCAACAGCAAAGACGCCCAGGCGGTCGATTAGCGCGCGCGCAGCAGACGCCTGTCCTTGCAGGGCGGCTTTGTCAATGAACGCCTCAGCAGTGCCTTCGTTGGGTTGCTCAATGGTCCAGCGCGATGTGCGCTTACCGAACGAGGACAAGTCAACAGTGAGGTCGTTGGTGGTGTTCACCAACATGACCAGCCGCACGTTTGCGCCTGGAAAGTCGTTCACGAGGCGTGCCAGCAACTCAACCTGCTGACGCTGTACGGCTTTGGCATCATGCATGACCAGCACGCGTGCGGGTAGTACTGCGCCGCTCGTGGCCATCGCATCCTCGACCGACAGTGGGGCCAAAATATCGTTGAACCGCTGGATCAGCGCGTCAGTGCTGCTGGGGAAAAATACCTCGACTTCGACGCCTGTGGTTTCACGCAGCATGCGGATCAGCATGCGGCCGTAGTGTTCGAGCAGCACATCGCTGTCACTGATCATCAACAGGCTTTGACGACGCGTGACCATGACGTTGTATGACATCGCCAAACGTTCGCGATCGCTGTCTCTTAAAAACAGGTCTTCGGGGGAAAACGTGGGTGTCATTTCAGCAGAATTCATGGGCATTTCAAGCAGTTACGTACGGATGGAGCTTACCGCACGATGAGTCGACCTTTTTCATCAAACTGCATATCTGCAGGAACCTCGGGGTTAGGGCGCGCCATGCCAGGCTTTCCTGGCCTTACGCTTCCTAAGCTGAACACGTAGGCAATGACCTGCGCGACTGCCACGTAGAGGCCCTCGGGAATGGTCCGGTCTACCTCGGTGGTGTAGTAAAGCGCCCGCGCCAAGGGCGGTGCTTCGAAGATATGAACGCCATGCGTTTTCGCTTCTTCGCGAATGCTTGCGGCGATGAGGTCGGCACCTTTGGCGACCAGTGTTGGCGCACCATCGCCGGTCGGGTCATAGGCCAAGGCGACAGCGAAGTGCTCTGGGTTGGTGATGACCACGTCGGCGTCCTTCACATTCGCCATCATCCGTTGGTTTGACATTTCACGCTGACGGCGGCGAATTTGGGCCTTCACCTCAGGCCGACCTTCGATGTCTTTGTATTCGTCTTTGATTTCCTGCTTGGTCATGCGCATGCGTTTCATGAACTCATGTTTCTGCCATGGCACATCAATGCTGGCAATCACAATCAAAGACAAGGTGACATAGAGCGCCGACTTCACAACCATTTCACCCGCGGCGTGCAGCGCCGGTTCAAGTGGCATGCGCCCAATTTGTACCAAGGCCTCTAGGTTGAGATTGATCATCAAAACCAAGACACCGGTGACCAACGTGAATTTCAAGAGCGCTTTGGTCAGCTCGACCAGCGCCTTGACGCCAAACATCCGCTTAAAGCCCTCCATCGGATTGATCTTGCTGGCTTTGGGTGCGATTGACTTGAGCGAAAACAGATAACCGCCGGTCGCGCCTGAGGCCAAGATCGCCAACACGATGGTGACAATGAAAACGGGCACGACAACCAAATAGGCGTGTACCGCTTGGCTGCCGAAGGTCAGGGGGAGCAAGTCGGGCGACAAAAGCGTTTTGCGGTCGAACACAAAGCCGGCCTTGAACACATCAACCAGTCCGGTAATGAGCCAGCCCCCCATCAAGACCATCGTACTGACTGCACCAATCATCACGGCTGCACCGGGCAGCTCTTGCGATCTGGCAACTTGGCCATCGTCGCGCGCCTTTTGTAGCTTTCGCGCCGTCGGCTCTTCGGTCTTTTCTTGTGCGCTATCTTCGGCCATTACCGAACCCCCGCCCAATCACGCAACACCGTGAAAGCTTCTAACCAAAGCCACTGAATACGCCCGCCAATGCTGTCCATCGACAAAATCATAATCAACAAGCCCGCCAACAACATGGCCGGGAAGCCAACCGCAAAAATATTCAAACTGGGTGCGGCCTTGGTCACAACGCCCAAACCCACGTTGATAAACAGCATGCTCACCATCACCGGCAGTGCCAATAAGACCGCCCCGGCGAACATCATGCCGCTCCAAGTCACCAAACGACCCCAATGGTTTTGATCGAGCAAACCGGCGCCGATTGGTAGCACGTTGAAGCTGTCGATCACCAAACCCATTAACAGGGCGTGGCCACCGACGCCAACGAAGATGAGCGTCGACATCACCAACAAAAGTTGCGCCAACACGGGCACATTACCCACGTTGGGGTCAATCATATTGGCCATCGAGAGGCCCATGGCAGCCGAGATGCTTTGACCGGCAACGGTTATCGCTGCAACGACGATTTGAAGAATCAAACCCATGCTGGCGCCAATGAAAATTTGATTCACGATCTCCAACAACCCCGGCGCTGATGTGGGGTCAATCAGGGGCCAATCGTGCAGCGGATAAACCAACCAAGTCAGTACCAGCGCCAACAGCACCCGCAGACGCACGTTGACGGCATTTTGAGAAAACAACGGCGCCGTAAGTAACAGCCCAGAAATACGCAGCATGGGCCACAGAAAGGTATAAAACCGTTCGACGATATCGGCGACCAATAAGTTCATGGGGCTGATCGTTCAGGCATGGTGCCGGTGATTCGCCTAGCTAAACAGTGTCGGGATGCGCTGAAAGATGTTGCGTGTGAACTCAACCAACGTACCAATCTGCCACCCCCCAAACAAAGCCATGGCCAATCCGAGAGCGAAGAGCTTGGGAATGAAACTCAGTGTCATCTCATTGATCGATGTGGCAGCTTGCAAAATACCGATGATCAAACCCACACCCAATGCCACCAACAACAAAGGCGCAGAGATGAGCGCGGTCATCCAAAGGGCGTAGCGGCCCAAATCAACAACGGTTGCGGTATCCATGGTCTTGACTCCTTATGGCATCGCGAAACTGGCGGCAACAGAGCCCATGATGAGTGACCACCCATCGACGAGCACAAACAGCATTAATTTGAACGGCATTGAGATCATCATCGGTGACAACATCATCATGCCCATTGACATGAGTACGCTGGCCACGATGAGGTCAATCACCACGAAAGGTATGTAAATCAGGAAGCCAATGGTGAATGCGCTTTTCAGCTCGGAGGTGATGAACGCAGGTACCAAGGTCGAAAATGGGATGTCCTGAGGCGAGGTGAATTGCGTGTTGCGCGCCACCTCCATGAACATGGCGATGTCATCTTCCCGTGTCTGATTCAGCATGAAGGCACGGAACGGTTTCTCAGCCAATGCCAGCGCTTGGTCGAACGGTAAGGTGCCGTTGAAATAGGGCAGCAACGCGTTGGTGTAAACGTCGGTAAAAACCGGCTGCATGATGAACAGCGTGAGGAACAAGGCGAGGCCAACGAGCACCATGTTAGGCGGCGTTTGCCCTGTACCAAGGGCTTGGCGCAACAGTGACATGACGATGATGACTCGAACGAATGAAGTCATCATCAAGAGCAGCGAGGGCAACAGCGTGAGCGCCGTCATCAGCGCCAGCAATTGGAGCGTGAGGCTGTATTGGCTGCCGCCCGGCGTGTTCGTCACATTGACGAGTGGGATGCCCTGTGCATGTGCGGCGGAGACACACAACCCAAAGCCCAAAAGGGCTGCAGCCGCCAACACTTTTTTAAGCGTCACGGGGAACCATTGCGTCATGGGTTGTCTTTCAGTTGCGCCAAGGTTTGCGCGAAATGGTTGGGGGGTGGTGCGCTATCGCCATCAAGCCAGCCCGTCAGCGCCTGCATGTGATTGGGACCAACGCCGATTAAAACTTCCCGATGACGGACACGGACCAGCATAAGCTTCTGGCGAACGCCGACACCCAAGGTTTCGATGACTTCGATCTGGCCGTCTTTACGGCCAAATCCACGGTTATTCTGGAGCCGCCGCAACCACCAAAGCAGGGCGAATAAAAGGCCTAGCACCAACGCAAAACTGGCTACAAATTGTAGCCAGTCAGCGACGCCGATCGTGCTGGTAAGGGGCGCTAATGGCGTCGTTGTGTTCATAGAGGAGGCGCCCATGGGTTGTTAGGGTCGGTTACAAGTTCTTCATACGCTCCGACGCAGGCACCACACGGGTCAAGCGAATGCCATAGCGGTCATTCACCAAAACCACCTCACCCTGCGCAACAACGGTGTTGTTGACCAGTAAATCAAGCGGCTCGCCCGCAATGCGGTCAAGCTCAACAACGCTGCCCTGTGTCAAACGCATCAAGTCTCGTATTTTAATGACAGCGCGCCCAACTTCAATGGACAACGTGACCGGGATGTTCTCGAGGACATCGGGATTTATCGTCTCTTTTTCGACCATTGCGTTTTCGCTATTCTCGTCGCTCATGGCTGTCTTCCTTCTGTAATGTTTCGCGTTGGCTTAAAGCAGGCTGGGGTTAACGGGGGCCACGATCTTGGCTGCAATGTTACTGCCAACACTGCCGATTTCAACATCAAACGACGGCAGATCACTGATGTACACCCGCGCCATATCCGGCTTCTTAAAGTACAAAACATCGCCCTCTTTCATGCTTTCCAATTGGCTGAGCGCAATGTTCAGGTGGCCCAATAAAAACTGCATCTCAACGCTGGAGTCATTGACCGCATTTTCTAAATCGCTGCGCCACTGCTTGTCGGACTCCTCATTGCCATCACCCGACTGAACGCGGCTGCGCAACAGGTCGCGAATGGGCTTCAAGGCCGCATACGGATAAACCAAATCGATAAAGCCCTTGCCTTGGCTGGTCGGCTCGGCGTCGAATCGGCTCAGAATGACAAGGTCGTTTTCATCGGCGATTTGGGCAAACTGCGGGTTGATTTCAGAGCTGACATGCTCAAAATCGACCTCATAAATGGGTGCCCAAGCGTCTTTTAAGGAGCGCGTAAAAACGTCCAAAATCAAACGAATGATGCGGGTCTCGGTTGGCGTGAACATGCGCCCAGGAGGCAGATCGCCCACACCGCGCCCGAAGCCACCAAAAAAACTGTCCAGTGAGCTGAACACCACTGTGGGCTCGATGACAACCATGGTGTAACCCCTGAGTGGGTTGGCACGCATGATGTTGACCGACAGTGGCGCCTTCAGCATTTTTAAATAATCGCCAAACCGCAGAATTTGAACGCGGGTCGGATTGATGCGAGGGCTGGTTCGCAAAACCTCAAGCAAGCCCAAACGGAATTGCCGAATGAACCGCTCATTGATCATGTCGATCGATGAGATGTTCACACCCAGGCTGCTGTCCTCACTCGCCAAATCGTGCTTTCGCACTTTGGCTCCCGTATTGAAGCCCGTGTCCACCTCGATCGAGCCGCTGTCCAGGCTGGCAGCCAGGGCATCGAGCTCCTCGGGCGATAGAAGGGGTTTATCAGCCATTGATCCGTTTTCCAGTCTGCGTTTTATTGCACGACGAAGTTGGTGAAGTACACCTCTTCGATGCCGCCGAAGTCCTCATATTTTTCCAGAACAGCGTTCATCTCGGCCTTGAGGTTTGCAGCCAACTCCCGACGAAAGTTTGGTTTCGCCAAGTCAGCCTCCGTGACTTGACGCATCAAATCCAGCACCGCGTTACGCAACGCAAATTCGTGCTTGGTGACGTTGTCAAAGACGCGCTGGTCAAAGTTGGTCATCACCGCGAGTTGAAGCTGCATCACTTTTCGTGAATTGGTCAGGTTGGCCAAGAACTCCCGCTCGATCTCCATGTAGTGGTACTCGAAGCGCTGCAGTTCGGGACTGTCTTTGGTGACGCGTTTTGGCTCTGCTTTCGTTGGGTCGGCAGCCTCAGCGGCTGCAGCCTCAAGCGCTGCGACCTTCTCCTCCGCTGCCTTCTCGTCTGCTTTGTCGAAGAAGCCCGTGAAGAACAACGTGCCGAAGATGGCGCCCGCAATCAAGACGAGCACCAGCACCACGATCAAGATGATCTTGACCAAGCCGCCACCCTTTTTACCGCCTTCTTCTTCTTCAATTTCGTCAGCCATGTGTCTACCCTACTTTCTATTCATGTCGCCGCTTGGTGGTTAGACCAAGATATTCAGCGTGCCATCATCACGACTATTTTCTCTGACCGTGCCAGCCTGTGCCGACACGTCACCCGAATTCACTGCTTGCCCCCTGGGCTGCGCGGGGGCTTCCCCGCGCTGCGGTGTCGACTTTCCGTGCCCTTGCTGGCTTGAACCGCCGTCTACCGTGACTCTAGCAATATCTGTTCCAGCTTGACTCAACTGGTCTTTGAGGCGCTGTGCGTTGTCCTGCAAAAGGTCGCGCGTCAAGGGGTTTGCGGATACAAATCGTGCTTCCAACTCGCCATTGTGCATGCGCAAGTCGACGTCGATGCTCCCGAGGCTGGCGGGTCTTAATGTCAGTTGCATGGTCCACTGGCCTTTGGCGATTTGCCCCTGTATGCGTGCGCCCAAAGCGTCAACCACCCGCTGCGCAATGGCCTCATAGATCGCACTGCGGTGTGAGGCCGTGCTGGCGGTCGGATCCTGCGACAAGGCGATCCCCATGGGATTGGCCGAACGTGGTACCGCCAAAGCGGCGCGATCAAGGCCCTGCCCCTCGAGACTGCCAACTTTACCGTCTGTCAGCAGTTGTTGAACCTCCTCGTCGGTCACACCCGTAATCACCAAGGTCTGCGCCATGAGGACGGCTGTATCCATGCCCGCCTGGGTTATCGAGGGGGCCATTGGCTGGGCCATTAGCTGGGCTATTGGCGGGGCCATTGGCTGGGCCATTGGCTGGGCCATTGGCGGGACTATTGGCTGGGTTGTGGGCGCGTTTGCCGGGGTCGTTGTTGAACCCGCGGTCGGCGCGACGAGGGCGCGGGCATCCATGATCTGCCCCAACAGCTGGGCTGTGGTTTGTGGGCCTGATGGCGTTTGCATCCCAGCTTTGTCACCAAGCAACAACTTCAGGGCTTGTGGACTCATGCCTTGGGCCTGGGCAAATGCCAGCACGCTGATGCTGTCTGGCCCTTGGGTTGGCGCGATGATTTGCATACCGCCTGCCAAAGGAACCGCCTGTAAATCGCCCGCCAACTGTGGCGCGCCTGCACCGACGAGCCAAGCAGCGGCGCTCATGGCCATGGGGTCAACAAGCGCCATTAAGGCCTCGGGCGGCCCTGACTTTTCGCCATCACCCCCTTCGGCAGTCACAGCGGGTGTCGTTTCAGCGGCTAGTAGGCCATCGGGATTGGGTTCGGTATCTTTCGCCTCTCCCTCTGCGTGGGGTGTCGGAGCGGCAATTTTTTGCCTGTTATTGACAGCGGAGACCCGCTCAAAAAGTTGCCCAAAACTCGCGTTCGAGGGCGGTGTGTCCCGTTGCGTGGGGGCATTCAGCGCCCGGTTGTTCAATGGGTTGGGCGGGGCAATCTCGGGGGGCGCAAGGCTGAAGGTTGTGGTCGGTGACATGTCTGGGTGGGTGCCGTTCAAGTAATTAATGAGGCGGCTCACCGGCCACCCCACCGGCCATGTAGCAAGAACCGTGACCGGACAGTTCTTGCCGCTCGGCAGCGCAAACCCGATCAAACAGGACTGGCGTGGCACGTCCCTTGCTTACCTCAAAGTCATAGCGAGCAGATTGACGGAAATTTGCTACAAAAGAATTAACATCTGAATGGTTTCAACGCATGAGCACTCTTAGCCTGTCAACGATTCGACAAAACTTGTCGGCCTTTGACTTAGCCGGTCTGGGGATTCCCACGCTCGTGCTCATGATCATGGCCATGCTGGTGCTGCCCCTGCACCCGCTGATGCTGGACATTCTGTTCACCTTCAACATCGTGGTGGCCCTGGTGATCGTGATGATCTCCATTGGTACGCGCAAGCCACTTGAGTTCTCCTCTTTTCCGACGGTTTTGTTGTTCGCAACGATGCTTCGCCTGGCACTGAACGTTGCGTCAACGCGCGTCATCCTGGTGAATGGTCATGAGGGCGGTACGGCTGCTGGCGAAGTGATTGCAGCTTTCGGTGAGTTTGTAATCGGTGGCAACTATTTGGTGGGTTTCATCATCTTCGGTATCTTGATGATCATCAACTTCATCGTCGTGACCAAAGGTGCAGGTCGCGTCTCGGAGGTGAATGCACGATTCACACTGGATGCCATGCCCGGTAAACAAATGGCGATCGACGCCGACTTGAATGCCGGCGTCATCGACCAAGACGAGGCGAAGAAGCGCCGCGAAGAATTGTCACAAGAGGCCGACTTTTTCGGCTCGATGGATGGTGCGTCGAAGTTCGTGAGCGGTGACGCCATGGCGGGCTTGCTGATTTTGATCATCAACATTGTGGGTGGCTTGGCGATTGGCTTGGCGCAACATGACCTGTCGTTCTCGGAAGCGGGTCGCATCTACGTGTTGCTAACCATTGGTGACGGCTTGGTTGCCCAAATCCCCTCACTGTTCCTGTCATTGGCGACGGCGATTATCGTGACCCGCGTCACGACCTCACAGTCGATGACCGAGCAGACAAAAACACAGCTGTCCAACCCCACCGCATTGTTTATCGCCGCTGGCATCATGACCCTGTTGGGTCTGGTACCCGGGATGCCCCATATGGTGTTTTTATCGCTGGCGGGTCTCACGGGCGGTATTGGTTACATGGTCGTACGTCGCCAAACCATCGACGATATTGCAGCCGCTGCACCCACGCCTGAAGCGGCAGCTGATGGCGCTCCCAAAGAGTTGGATTGGGACGACGTCGATCAAGTGGACTTGATCGGCTTGGAGATTGGTTATGGTCTGATTCCCTTGGTAAACCCCGAGACGGGCGGTCAACTGATGCCGCGCGTGAAAGGCGTGCGCAAAAAGCTCTCGGCTGAGTTGGGCTTTTTGGTTCAACCCGTGCGGATTCGTGACGCCCTGAACTTACCGCCTGACACCTATCACATCACCATGAACGGCGTGATGCGCGGCAAAGGTGAAGTGAAGGTTGGCAAAGAGCTGGCCATCAACCCTGGGCAGGTTTACGGCAAGATTGAAGGCATCGATACCAAGGAGCCTGCGTTCGGTTTGGATGCGGTTTGGATTGACCCCGCGCAGCGCGACACCGCACGCACCTTGGGCTATACCGTGGTGGACGCCAGTACCGCCATCGCGACCCACCTAAATAAAGTGCTGCGTGACAACGCTGCCGAGTTACTCAGCCATGACGAAACCCAGCAGCTGCTGGACAAACTGGCGGCCAAATATCCCAAGCTCGTTGAAGATTTGGTACCGGGCAAGCTGGCCCTGGGCGTCTTGACCCGCACCATGCAAAACCTGTTGGTTGAGGGCGTCTCAATCCGTGACATGCGCACCATTGTCGAGTCGCTGACAGATGCCGCGACACGCACGCAAGACCCCGACCAATTGACCACCATGATTCGCCCCAAGCTGGGTCGCATGATCGTCCAGTCCCTAGTGGACGACGCGGACAGCTTATCGGTCATGACGCTCGACCCATCACTGGAGCAGCTGCTCCACAACGTCTTGCAGCAAAACCAAGGGACGGGGATGGTGCTGGAGCCGGGTTTGGCCGAGAGCTTGTTCAGCGCGTTGCGACAAGGCACCCGTGAGGTTGAGGAAAAGGGGCATGCCGCCGTTTTGGTGGTCTCTCCCAGCATTCGCTCGTGGCTATCGAAGGCAGCTCGCCACCGCGTTGCTGATTTAACCGTGCTGTCGTACAGCGAGATTCCAGATGACCAAGGTGTCAATGTGATCCATACGGTTCAAGCACAACCAAAGACAGCGTAAAGCGCATTCAATTTAAAGCGTAATTGAGACGATCATGGAAATTCAACGCATACTCGCCCGCGATACCAAATCAGCCACCGATAAGGCGATTGCCCAATTTGGCCCGGATGTTTTGATCATTTCAAACAACCGCGTCAACGGACAAACGGAGCTGTTGGTAGCGGCTGACATTACCCTTGACGACCCGCTTGAGGACGCGTCTGTTCAGTCAGAAGTGGCCATGGCACCCCGCAAACCTCAGGCTGGTCGCGCGCAGCTGCACCGCGCAGATAGCTTGCAGGCGCAAACCGCCAAGCCCATCAATTCTTTTGAGGCGGCTTTTGAAGAAACCATGCTGCAGCGTCAAAAGTCGCGCTTGGCAGGTCGCAAGCCCACACAAACGATGCAGTCGATTGAGCGCAGCAAGCAAAAGGCCCCGATACTCGAGCCCGTGGTGATGCCCGCGGAACCGACGGAACCGGCTGCGCCGTCTGCCCCAGTGGTGCGCCAAGAACCCGACGTTGACCTGGTGGCCCTTCAGGCGGAGCGGGATGCCGCGCGCAGTCGCGAGATCGTGAACTTGGTACGCGATGAGATTGCGGCGCTGCGACGAGAATTTTCAATCAGCCAGCGCATGAACCCGTGGCAGGACACCTTGCCGATTGCGCCGGCGGTCAAGCCCTTGATTGCTGCACTGAGCGATGCGGGCGTCCCTGCCGGATTGCGCGGGTTGTTAATTGACCGCATCCGCGAGGCACAGGATCTCGAAGAAGCGCTCTCCGCGCTGAGCAGCCATTTGCTCGAAGCGATGCCCAAGCGCGGCGCGGCCATGCCGGACGCCGGTGTCCATGTCATCTGCGGGCCAACGGGAGTTGGTAAATCCCTGATGGCCGCTCGCTTGGCACAAGCTGGCGCACTGGCTCACGGCACCCATAACGTCGCACTCATCAGCTTTGCAGACAGCCGCCCTGGTGCCTGGAGTCAAATGCAAATGCTGGCCGCCCAGACCGGCGTCGAATGCTACCGCGCCAACGATGCAAGCGCCCTCACCTTGTTGATTGATGAACTGGCTACCCGACAGCTTTTGGTGATTGATACGGCAGGGGTTCAGTTTGAGCGGACCACCGCCCAAATTCGTCAGATTGCGCCACAGGCACAGCAGCACGCCGTTTTGGCAGGCGACACGTCCAGCGTGACCATTCGCCGCGTTCGTGAGGCCCAACAATGGGCCTCCATCATGATCAGCAAACTGGACGAGGCATCACAGCCATGGCCACTGATTCAGGCGCTGTGTGACAGTCCATTCCCGATCTCAATGATGAGCCCAAGTGAGCGATTGAGTGAGGCGGCCTTGCCCTTTACGTCATCCCAAATTGTCACCCAAGCGCTGACCCATCTGCCGATTGGAAAAGACCTAGCGGTGGCGACAAATGGCGTTAGCATTGGAGACTCGTTGGTGGCTTCGAGCGTCCCGACGGCGGCGACTGAAATGGCGCCACCCGTTGATGTGAAGAGCATGACCGCACAGATTTTGCAATTGCGTGCTGCCCAAGAAAGAAACTTCAATGGCTAATACACACTGCCCCCGCGTCATTGGTGTTGCCAGTGGCAAAGGTGGCGTCGGTAAGACAACGGTCTCCGTGAACTTGGCGGCTGCATTGGCCGCTGGCGGGAAACGTGTCGCGTTGCTTGATGCCGACATGGGCCTGGCCAACGCGCAGATTGCGCTGGGTGGGCGCAGCCCGCTGAACATCAGCCACGTGCTCGCAGGGACCCACAGCGTTCGTGACGTGATGGTGAAGACCAGCGCTGGGGTGTTGCTGATTCCAGGTGCGTCGGGTCGCCGTGATCTGGCGGCGATCGGCGAGGCCGAGATTTCCGCAGTCATCCAGTCACTCGATGACATCGTCGACGATATCGATGTCTTGGTGGTGGATGTGGCCGCTGGCATTTCACCGTCAGTGATGTCGATTCTTTCGGCGTGCCATTACCGACTCATTGTTCTGCGCGACGAGCCGTCGAGCATCGCAGACGCCTACGGGACCATCAAGGTCATGACCACTGAGCTCGGCTTGGATCAGGTCTATCTGGTGCCCAACATGGTCCCCAGCCAGGGCAAGGGCTGGCAACTGTTTAAGCGGATGAACGAGGTATGTACCCGCTTTTTGGGTATCTCGGTCAATTACCTGACATCGATTGAGGCCGACGAGCTCATCATGGATGGCCTTCGCAAGAGCCAGTCGGTGCTGACCTTTGCGCCCGGTTCGAGTGGCGCACGTGATTTCCGTCGATTGGCTGAATTAACGACTGAGTTGTCAGATTTGACAGCCCCACAAGGCCAACGGCAGTTCTTTTTTCAGCGACTTTTAGAGTCGAGTCAGGGCGGGTGACGTATGGCTGTCGCACTTGATTTATATGAGTCAGTCCAAGGGGGTAGTCGCGATGACCTCGTGGTCGCCCACATGGGTATGGTCAAGCGTGTGGCGTTGCACCTGAAAGCGCGCTTACCGCCCTTCATGGAACTGGATGAACTGGTGCAGGTGGGCATGTTGGGCCTGATTGAAGCCGCTCGCGGTTTTGACGCGACCAAGGGCATTGGCTTTGAGAACTACGCGCACAGTCGGGTGCGCGGCGCCATCATTGATGAGGTGCGGCGGCTATCGGCCCTGCCCCGTTCAGCGGTGAGTTTCAACAAGAGCCACAGTGCCGCCACGCAATCCCTGGCTGCCGAGCTGGGACGCACGCCGACGCAGGCCGAGATGGCGGCTCATATGGGCATGGACAGCGATGCATTCCAAAAAGAACGGGGGCACGCCAAGCGCTTTGAAACGTACTCCATGGAGGTGGTCAGCGACGAGGTCATGAACATGGCCGACGAGAGCCATCGCCAACCAGACGCGATTGTCGAGCATGCCGAGTTCATGGGTGCCGTGACACATGCAATCGAGGGCTTGCCTGAGCGTGAGCAACTCATCATGCAGCTTTACTACGTTGAAGAGCTGAATTTGAAGGAGATCGGCGAGGTCCTTGAGGTGAGTGAGTCACGGGTCAGTCAACTATTGACCGCAACCGTGAAGAAATTGCGAGGCTCGCTTAACATCACCGTTGGGCATTGATATGAATTTCACAAGAGGGCTTCAGATCAGTGGCCTGCTGACGACTTAACAATTGATATGCTGCCCATCTTCAACACCACGAGTCCAGCTCTTCTGAAAAAGAAGGCCAAGGAGGCGTTTGATCAGGTCTCTGAACTTGAGTCGGACTCTCGGAACGCGCGCTCCATGCGCGCGCGTGCCGGCGTGATGGCGCGGGCCTTCATCGATAAAAGTTTCATTGATGGTGCGGAGAAGATGGCGATTTTCCAAGACGTGGCCATGGCGTGCCTGGCCCAGGGGCAGCCAATTCCTGATGAACCCACCGCCTCGGTGTTTCAACAGGTGGAAACCGCGGCAGGCAAGCTTGTTTGGGTTTATTTGCCAGAGGAATACGCCCAATCAGCTTTCCACTTGGGTGGAAGGTATCAGCGCATGGATATCACCGCACAACAAGCGATCGAGGGGACACAAAACTTACTCGATCAGATTTGTCGATACGAGTTCAAGCTTGACGAGCCACTGAGTGCCCTGCAGTTTCTCCGCGATGAGATCGCTGAGGGCGACGGCAATGACGCGGGCGTTGTCGCCGACGGACCCGAAACTCAAGGCTGAAGCAGGTGAGTGCAATGGACGCTATTTTCCTCGGCATTCTGGCGATCGTCGTTTTGGGGATCATCGTTGTTCTCATTTATCTGCTGGATAAGGTCAACACGCTGGAGGGCCGGAATGCCATCGGTGTGCTAACCGAGGCCGTGGGCATTGCGCCCGCACAGGTCCCTGATAACGGCCTAAATGGTCTCGTGGGTAAGGCACTGTGGGATGCCGTTTGCGGTAAGGGCGCCGGCGCGAGCCTGGACGCCGAGGGTCTCGCGTCGCTACGCAAGCGCTACAGCGGTATCTTGCATAAACACATTTTGTCGCTGGTGGAGGATGGGGCTAAGGATGCGCAGGCGGGCACCGCCAGCAACCCACCCGCCAACCGCGAAATCAGCACGTTGCGAGCCAAGGTGGATTCATGGTTACCGCCGCAGCACGTCAAAGCGATTTACACCGTGGGCTTTGAGGCGGCGAGCAACCCTGAGGAGATTCCGCGGCTGTCGCAGTCTTTGGATGAGACGTGCGCCACGCTCTATGCGCGGGCTGAGATTGACATGCCCGCCGCGCCGTACTCGGTCACCGTGTTCGGTGGCGGCGCAGACCCCATGGGCGATGACACAATGGACGCCCCCGCTCTTGGTATGGCAGATGGCACGGGCGATGGCACGGGGGAGTCTGGCGCTGATGCGGGTGCTGCCGACGCTGACTTTGACATCAAACCCGTCACCCGGAAATAACGCGGCGATTCCCTAAAGTTTTCAGGGGTGCGACCGATTCCATAAGTGTCCAGGCTTGCTGGATGTGTATGGAGTTCCTAGCGATGCGAATCAATCAAAAAGCCCTTGAGAGTTACGGCGCAGTCAAAGTTGTGACGGGTGTTTCTGGTGCCAATAGCGTTCAACTGATTCAAATGTTGTTTGACGGATTTCTTGAGAGTCTGTCCACCGCTAAGGGACACATTCAACACAAAGACATCACAGAGAAGAGCAAGGCTCTGACCCGTGCGGGCCGCATTGTGCTCGGCTTACAGAACGCCCTTGATTTCGAAAAAGGTGGCGATTTGGCCAAGAACCTGAATGAGCTTTACATGTACGTTACGCGCCGTCTTTTGCACGCCAATATTCACAATGACCTCGCAGCGATTGATGAGGTTTATGGCCTTATGAACGACATCCGTCAGGCATGGGAAACGGTGCCATCACTGGTTCCCCCCACGACGCTGGAGCGTCCGGTCTACGCCAACTGAACGGCGCACGCAGGGGATAAAAAAAGGAAGCTTTGCTTCCTTTTTTTTATTCAGCGTAAGCAACCTCGACCGTGCCCTTCAGCTTGATCAGTAACGGTTGACCTTTTCGGTCCAGTGTCTTCCCAGCTGGCACTTTGATCCAACCTTCGCTCACGCAGTACTCAGACACGTCCCAGCGTTGCTTGCCATTGAATCGCACAGCGATATCCCACTCGAACACTTCGCGCACGTGAAACGGGCTGTTAGCCTCTATGGATAGATGATCGGGTAACGGCGGGCGTTCAGGTGAAGTGCTCATAGGAATCCAGAGATTGAATGACAGTCATTTTAACCAGACGTAAAAAAGCCCACCGAGGTGGGCTTTTTTACCAACTGTTTGGTTGCGCGGGCAAGATTTGAACTTGCGACCTTTGGGTTATGAGCCCAACGAGCTACCAGGCTGCTCCACCGCGCGTCAAGCTGTGTAGTGTAACAGGTTTACTCGGCTGAATCAGCAGCTGGCGCATTTTCTTCTGGTGCGCGATCAACCAACTCAACCAATGCCATTGGCGCGTTGTCGCCCGCACGGAAACCCATCTTCAGAATGCGTGTGTAGCCACCGGGACGGTTCGCAAAGCGTGGGCCCAGTTCGTTGAAAAGCTTCACAACCACATCGCGATCACGCAAGCGATTGAAAGCCAAGCGGCGATTGGCAACCGTTGCGACCTTTGCCAATGTGATCATCGGCTCGACCACACGGCGCAATTCCTTCGCCTTGGGTACGGTTGTTTTGATGGTCTCGTGCGTGAGCAATGAGTTCATCATGTTGCGCAACATTGCCAAGCGATGGCTGCTGGTGCGATTGAGTTTACGTAAGCCATGTCCGTGACGCATGATATTTTTCCTTTGCGTTTATGTATCCGTGAGCCGTATCAGGTACTCACTGGGGTTCTTATTAGTGTTTGTCCAAACCAGCGGGTGGCCAGTTGTCCAGCTTCATACCCAACGTCAAACCGCGAGAGGCCAAGACTTCCTTGATCTCGTTGAGTGACTTACGGCCCAAGTTCGGCGTCTTGAGAAGTTCGTTCTCAGTGCGCTGAATCAGGTCGCCGATGTAGTAAATGTTCTCTGCTTTCAGGCAGTTTGCTGAACGAACCGTCAACTCGAGTTCATCGACGGGGCGCAGCAAAATGGGGTCGAATGAAGCGCCACTGTTGTCGCCGCCACCCATACCAGCATCGCTACCACCGACACCGCCATCGAGCTGGGCGAATGATGACAATTGATCCATCAGAATCTTTGCGGATGAGCGCACTGCTTCCTCAGGGCCGATTGAGCCGTTGGTTTCGATTTCCAGTACCAATTTGTCGAGGTCAGTTCGCTGTTCGACACGTGCGCTCTCGACAACGTAGCTCACACGGCGAACGGGAGAGAACGAGGCATCCAAAACGATGCGTCCAATTGAGCGCAACTGGTCATCGTTACGGCGCATGGTTCCTGCGACGTAGCCGCGACCTTTTTCAACCTTGATCTGCATGTCGAGCTTGGCATTCGGGCCAAGCGTGGCAATCACGTGATCGGGGTTCACAATGGTGACATCATGGGGCGTCTGAATGTCAGCCGCCGTGATGACGCCTTGGCCATCCTTGCGCAGGCTCAGCGTGACTTCGTCACGGCTCTCCAACTTGAATACCACGCCCTTGAGGTTCAAGAGCAAGTTGACGACGTCTTCTTGGACGCCATCAATGGTCGAATATTCGTGCACAACACCGGCGATCGTCACCTCGGTGGGCGCATGTCCAACCATAGAAGACAAAAGGATGCGACGCAACGCGTTGCCCAACGTGTGGCCGTAGCCACGCTCGAACGGCTCAAGTGTCACCTTGGCGCGATTGGGGCCAGACGCCTCGACTTGAATAGACTTGGGTTTTAGCAATTGATTTAGCATGTACTTCTTTCAATACCCTCGGCTCGTTACACCGATAAGGCCGACGAAGAAAGTCCCACGCCACCTGGATAGCCAGCGTGGGGACAAAAGAGCTGATTAACGTGAATACAATTCGACGATCAGTGACTCGTTCACGTCGCCAGCGAACTCGTCACGGTCAGGCGCTTTCTTGAAGACGCCTTCAGTCTTATCTTTGGAAACATCGACCCAAGCAGGGAAGCCAGCGGCAGAGGCCAACTCAAGCGCTTCCAAGATGCGCGCCTGCTTCTTTGACTTTTCGCGAACTGCGATCACGTCTGCGGGCTTCACCAAGTATGAGGGGATGTTCACTGACTGACCATTCACGGTCATGGCCTTGTGCGACACCAACTGACGTGCTTCTGCACGTGTTGACGCAAAACCCATGCGGAACACGACGTTGTCCAAACGTGACTCGAGCAGGCTTAACAGGTTTGAACCGGTATTGCCCCGACGACGGTCAGCTTCTGCAAAGTAGCGACGGAATTGACGCTCCAAAACGCCATACATGCGCTTGACTTTTTGCTTTTCGCGCAACTGCAAGCCGTAGTCAGACGTACGCTGACCCGATGTGCGGCCATGTTGGCCGGGCTTTGAATCGAATTTGGCCTTGTCAGCGATTGAGCGACGTGAGCTCTTGAGCAACAAGTCCGTGCCTTCACGGCGTGAGAGTTTGGCCTTAGGGCCGAGGTAACGTGCCACAGTATTTTCCTAGGTTATCTGCTGCATTGCTTGGCATTGCAGGAGCTGAACAACGACGTGTCCAGCGGTGGGCTTCAAAACGAAAAGGCGCTTCAACAGAAGCACCTCTTGGGATCAGCGTCAGCGCGGGTTTAGATGCGACGACGCTTCTGCGGACGGCAGCCGTTGTGCGGTACTGGCGTCACGTCAGCAATCGAGTTGATGCGAATACCCAGGGCGCCCAATGCGCGCACTGAGGACTCACGACCAGGACCAGGGCCCTTGATTTCAACGTCGAGATTCTTGATACCTTGTTCCATGGCCGCACGACCCGCTACCTCTGAAGCGACCTGCGCTGCAAAAGGTGTCGACTTGCGTGAACCCTTGAAACCCTGACCGCCTGAAGACGCCCACGACAAGGCGTTACCTTGACGGTCAGTAATGGTAATGATGGTGTTGTTAAACGATGCGTGCACGTGGGCAATGCCATCCGCAATGTTCTTACGGACTTTTTTACGAACGCGTGCGGATGCACCGGAGTTGGAAGACTTAGCCATAAATTACTTTCGGTTCCGAATTACTTCTTCAGCGACTGCGCTGCTTTACGAGGACCTTTGCGTGTACGCGCATTGGTTTGCGTACGCTGGCCACGCACTGGCAGGCCACGGCGATGACGGAAGCCACGGTAGCAACCGATGTCCATCAAACGCTTGATGTTCATGGTGACTTCACGGCGAAGATCGCCCTCGATCGTGATCTTACCCACTTCATCGCGCAGCTTTTCAACTTCCGCGTCGTCCAAGTCCTTAATCTTCTTATCGAAGGGAATGGCGCAAGAAACGCAAAGTTGACGCGCGCGAGTGCGGCCAATACCGAAAATTGCCGTCAAGCCGATTTCAGCGTGCTTGTGTGGCGGAATGTTAATACCTGCAATACGTGCCATGGTGGTCCTCTAAATGTCTATCAGCCTTGGCGTTGCTTATGGCGTGGCTCTGTACAGATCACGCGAACAACACCGTGGCGGCGGATAATTTTACAGTTGCGGCACAATTTCTTGACCGAAGCCGAAACTCTCATTTTTCTTCTCCTAATAAAAGGCAATTCTAAAAGATTGTCTTTCAGAACTAACTAAGCCATATGGGCAGAGTCCTTGACTCTTGAGGCCTGCACCCGCAGGTCCCCAGCGAATTACGCCCCTACAGATCCCTTGAAACTAGCCTTCTTTAACAGCGAGTCGTATTGCTGGCTCATCAGGTAGTTTTGAACTTGTGCCATGAAATCCATGGTCACGACTACGATGATCAACAATGACGTTCCACCGAAATAGAAAGGCACGTTGTACTTCAAAATCAAAAACTCGGGCAACAAACACACGAAGGTGATGTAGATTGCGCCAACCATTGTCAAGCGCAACAAAATCTTGTCGATGTAACGGGCCGTTTGATCACCAGGGCGAATGCCGGGAACAAAACCACCGCTCTTCTTCAGGTTATCTGCGGTCTCACGGCTGTTGAAAACAAGCGCTGTGTAGAAGAAGCAGAAGAAAATAATCGCTGCGGCGTAGAGTGCGACGTACACCGGCTGTCCGGGCGCCAAGGCAGCGGAAAAATCACGCAACCAAAGCATCGAATCACCGCTGCTAAACCAACTGACGAACGTTGCAGGCAACAAAATGATGCTGCTCGCAAAAATAGGAGGAATCACACCCGCCATGTTCAGCTTCAGCGGCAAGTGCGAGCTTTGACCGCCGTACACGCGGTTGCCAACCTGCCGACGGGCATAGTTCACCAAAATCTTCCGCTGGCCGCGCTCAACAAATACGACCAGGTATGTGACAGCCAAGACGATAGCAACAATCAGAATCGCAACGATCGGATTCATGCTTCCGTTGCTAACGAGGGTGCCGAAGCCGCCCAGTGCGCTTGGCAGACCTGCGGCGATTCCGCCGAAGATCAAAATAGAGATGCCGTTACCCAAGCCTCGCTCAGTGATTTGCTCACCCAGCCACATCAAAAACAGGGTACCGGCGGTCAAGCTCACAACGGTCGAGATGCGGAAACCCAAACCGGGTGACAACACCAAACCGGCAGAGCTTTCGAGCGCCAACGCAATACCGATCGATTGGAAGATGGCCAGGCCGAGGGTACCGTAGCGCGTGTATTGCGTGATCTTACGACGCCCTGCCTCGCCCTCTTTCTTCAACTGCTCAAAAGTGGGCACGACGTAGGTCATCAATTGCATGATGATCGACGCAGAGATGTAGGGCATGATACCCAGCGCGAAAACCGTGAAGCGCGACAACGCGCCACCGGAAAACATGTTGAAGAGACTCAGAATGCCGCCACTTTGACCCTTGAACAACTGCTGAAGTTGCGCAGGGTCAATCCCTGGCACAGGGATGTGCGCACCGATGCGATACACCACCAGCGCCAACAGCAGGAACACCAGACGGCGACGCAAATCGCCTGTGCCAGCCTTGTTACCACCGATTGAGGGAGAAGTAGCCACTTATTGAGTCCTAAACGCGTTTACGCTGTTTGAATGCTGCCACCAGCCGCTTCGATCGCTGCCTTTGCGCCTGCAGTCGCGTTGATCGCCTTCAAAGTCACGGCACGAGTCAACTCGCCCGACTTAATGACCTTGACCTTGCGAACCAACTCACCCACCAAGCCAGCCTCTTTCAAGACCAACAAATCAACTTCAGTGGCTTCCAAGGCAGACAATGCCGCCAAAGTAACCTCTGCATTCAAGCCAACAGAGCGTGACTTGAAGCCGCGCTTTGGCAAGCGACGGTACATGGGCATTTGACCGCCCTCAAAACCAGCACGGTGGAAACCACCTGAGCGTGACTTTTGACCCTTGTGGCCGCGGCCCGCTGTTTTACCCAAACCTGAGCCGATACCGCGACCGACGCGGCGCTTGGCATGCTTGGCGCCGTCACCGGCGTTGATGTCATTTAGTTCCATTACGGACTCCTTACCCGCCCTGATTACAGGACTTTGACCAGATAGCTGATCTTGTTGATCATGCCGCGCACAGCGGGCGTGTCTTCGAGTTCACGCTTGCTGTTTACTTTGCGCAGACCCAAACCGCGGACAGTGTCGCGATGGTCAGCTTTACAGCCAATTGGGCTGCGAACCAGCTGAACGGTCACTTTTTTATCGGTGCTCATGGCTTAGTCCTTAGTTGAGAATTTCTTCGACAGTCTTACCGCGCTTGGCAGCAACTGAAGAAGGTGTTCCCAGATTCTTGAGAGCGTTGATAGTGGCACGGACCAGGTTGTACGGGTTGCTTGAGCCATGGCTCTTTGCAACGACGTCAGTCACACCCACCACCTCGAACACGGCGCGCATAGGGCCGCCCGCAATGATGCCGGTACCCTTTGAAGCAGGCAACAACATGACGCGAGCTGCGCCGTGCTGGCCGTAAACTTCATGGTGAACCGTGCCTTCGCGCAACGCGGCTGACACCAAATTGCGGCGCGCCTCGTCCATTGATTTCTGCACAGAGACGGGCACTTCGCGAGCCTTGCCTTTGCCCATGCCCACTTTGCCTGCGCCGTCACCGACCACAGACAAGGCGGCGAAACCGAGGATACGACCACCCTTGACCACTTTGGTCACGCGGTTGATCGCGATCATCTTTTCACGCAGTCCGTCTTCCGGGGCGTC
>ENA-OREM01000262-OREM01000262.1-marine-metagenome-genome-assembly--contig:-NODE-262-length-42143-cov-5.029026_pt1 | contig 42143 bp, 55 predicted proteins | sample MGYA00248623_ERZ508561 | MGnify/ENA primary metagenome ERZ508561 (study PRJEB26227, sample SAMN06264494) | marine metagenome | isolation source: Columbia River Estuary | place: USA:Columbia River Estuary...
ACTATAAAATAACTGCAATATCAACTCATGTATTAACAATCGCAAGATTCAATACTCAAACTGGTAAAACAGAAACAGGCGGATTAAGACACGCTGTTGTTGACAACGCTAAAGTACTAAGACATTGGGAATATTATTTTCAATTTTCTAGTCCACCTACAACATCTGATGATGTATCAGCTGCTGGCGGTTCACTAGATGAAATGCATATTGTCGTTTTAGATGAAGATGGTGGAATCTCAGGAACTGCTGGAACAATCTTAGAAACATTTGAAGATATCAACACTTCAGCGGGTTCAATTAATCCAGATGGATCTACTAACTTCTCTCCAGATGTTTTTGATAACCGTTCAGACTGGATTGCATGTACTGTTGCTCAAGCAGGGCTTCAAGCAAGTTTGACTTACGGGCAAGCAAATCTTACAAGTGGAGTTGATAGCGCAGACGAAAGTTCTATTGCAATAGGTAGTCTAACTGCTGGTTATAGTCTGTATACCGATCCAGCTGACGTAGACGTATCACTCATTATTCAAGGTAAAGCAAGAGGATCAGTCCTTGCGAATCACATTATCAATAATATCTGTGAAGTTCGTAAAGATTGTGTAGCATTTATTTCACCAGAACTAAGCGATACTACTGTCGCTGATATGACGGCGTTTGCTAATGAACTGACTGCTTCTACATTTGCAGTCGTGGACAGCGGATATAAATATCAGTATGACAAGTACTCAGACGTATATCGTTGGATTCCATTGAATGCTGATATCGCAGGTCTTTGTGCAAGAACTGATGACGTAAGAGACCCTTGGTTCTCACCTGCTGGTTACAGTAGAGGAAATATCAAGAACGTTGTTAAGCTACAGTTGAATCCACCTAAAGCTGAGAGAGATGTGCTTTATAGAGCAAAGATCAATCCAGTTATTACACAGCCAGGACAAGGCACTGTATTGTTCGGAGACAAGACTTTTGCTCCAACAACTTCAGCGTTTGACAGAATCAACGTGCGTAGACTGTTCATTGTACTAGAGAAAGCAATCGGTGTAGCCGCTAAGTCTACATTGTTTGAGTTCAACGATGACTTTACGAGAGCCCAGTTCAAGAACCTAGTTGAGCCTTTCTTGCGAGATGTTCAAGGTAGACGTGGTATCTATGACTTTAGAGTTGTTTGTGACGAAACTAACAACACCTCAAACGTCATTGATAGTAACCAATTTGTTGGCGATATCTATATCAAGCCAGCACGTTCTATCAACTTCATTCAGCTTAACTTTGTAGCCGTTAGATCGGGCGTAGAGTTTTCTGAAGTAGTAGGTCAGTTTTAATAAATATTAATCAAAGGAGATATGAATAATGGCTTTCAACATTAATGAAATTAAAAGCCAACTGACCTTCGGGGGTGCTAAAGCATCGCTATTTCAAGTACAGATTACAAACCCTGTAAATGCTATAGCCGATCTTAAAACACCTTTCATGGTACAGGCGGCAGCAATTCCAGAGAGTACTCTGGGCACAATCGAGATCCCGTATTTCGGTCGTAAAGTAAAAATCGCAGGTGACAGGACATTCGCTGAATGGACTGTTACTATCATGAATGATGAAGACTTCCTAATTCGCAATGCGATGGAAAACTGGATGGCTTCAATCAATGCACACGAAGGTAATACACGACAGTTAGCAACAGCGGCGAGTTCAGAGTATAAGTCACAAGCACAGATTACTCAGTACTCAAAAACTGGTGTACCGTTGAGAACGTATAACTTTAATGGTCTGTTCCCAACAGCAGTTGCTTCAATTGCTATGGACTGGAACACTACGGACGACATTGAAAGATTTGATGTGACATTCCAATATGATTGGTGGAACGTTGATGGTGGCATTACTGGCACCGGCGGCACCAACGCTTAATTGGACAATAATTAGGGGAGAGAGTTTTTCTCTCCCTCTATTAGAGGATTAACTATGGATTTATTTGGATTTGAAATAAAGAGGAAGCAGGATGAGAATGATAACATTCCATCTTTTGTAACACCTCAAACGGATGACGGCGCTGTAAATATCGCCGCAACAGGTACTGGGATCAGTACATTTTTGGATATGGACGGCACTGCAAAATCAGAAGCAGAGCTGGTACAGAAATATAGAACTATGTTGCAACAGCCTGAAGTTTCTCAAGCTGTTGATGATGTCGTTAATGAAGCTATATCAGTAACAAACGACCAGAAAGTGGTCGAATGTGTTACAGATGATTTAGATCAACCTGACAACATTAAGAAGAAGATTAGAGAAGAGTTCGATGGAATTCTTAAACTACTAGACTTCTCTAACACTGGCTATGAGACATTTCAGAAGTGGTACGTTGACGGAAGAGTTAACTATCACGTTATGATAGACATTAAAGCTCCTAAAAAGGGCATACAAGAATTAAGATATATTGATCCTCGCAAGATCAGAAAAGTTCGTGAGTACAAGAACGAGAAAATTGGACAAAACGACAACCAAGCTATTGCGAAGAAGATTAAAAATGAATACTTCATTTTTAGCGAAAAAGGATTCAATAATATCAGTGGCAGTAAGCCACAAAGTTTCGCTGACGGCAGTACTCAAGGTGGAATGGCAGGACTTAAGATTGCAAAGGATTCAATCGTTTCTGCTAACTCCGGTCTAGTTAATGAGAACAGTACGTTAGTATTATCACATTTACATAAGGCTTACAAGCCTTTAAACCAACTGCGAATGATGGAAGATGCAGTTGTTATTTACAGAATTTCAAGAGCGCCTGAAAGACGTATCTTTTATATTGACGTAGGTAATTTGCCTAAGATGAAGGCAGAACAATATCTACGTGATATGATGACTAAACATAAAAATCGTGTCGTATATGATATGGCAACAGGCGATGTTAAAGATGATCGTAGGCATATGTCTATGACTGATGATTTTTGGTTACCAAGACGTGAAGGCGGTAGAGGGACAGAGATCACAACTTTACCAGGCGGTCAGAATTTGGGCGAACTTGATGACGTTTTGTACTTTCAGAAACGTCTATATAAATCATTGAACGTTCCTATCTCAAGAATGGAATCTGACGCAGGCTTTTCATTAGGCAGAGCATCAGAAATATCTAGAGATGAGATCAAGTTTAGTAAATTTATCGGAAGATTGAGAGCAAGATTCTCTACATTATTCGACAAGTTACTAGAGAAGCAGTTAATTTTGAAAGGAGTTATTGCTCCTGAAGATTGGAATAAAATTCAATCTAATCTCCGATATGACTTCATGAGTGATAACCACTTTGAAGAATTGAAAACAAGTGAGATTTTGAGAGAGCGACTAGGTCTTCTGAGAGATATTGATGAGTATACAGGTAAGTATTACTCAACAGATTGGGTACGTAAGAATGTACTATATATGAATGAAGACGAAATTGAAAAAATGAGTCAAGACATCGAAGATGAAGAAAAAGCATCTGAAGATGGCGAAGATTCTGATTCAAATATGGATTTTGGCGCAGAACATAAGATCCAATAGACTAGTTGTAAAAGAATATAAATAAGTTATATAAAAGAAGGAGATAGTAATGAGCGTGAAAGAATTGATTAGACATGCAATCGAAAAAGATGCAACTGGGTTTGAATCTAAGTTCGATGATATTATGGCAGACAAAATGACATCTGCTATCGAAACAAAATATGCTGATATGTTTGGCGCAAGCGAAGTAGAAGTTGAAGAGACTGAAGCTGTCGATGACGTAGAAGCAGAAACAAACGAAGAGTAAGGGGCAACAATGAAAAGCTTTAAGGAAATGCTTGCTGAGACTACAGACAAACCAAAGTCTCCAGACGAGCAGAATTTTTTAGACAAACATATCGTTGACAAGCGTGATCATCCTGTCGCACCTGATGACCAGTTCTCAGGTGAAATTAAAGGCAAGAAGAAAAAGAAGCGTGAGGCGGATCGTGAAGAGGGTCAAGATAAGCAAGTCTATGAAGAGACTGAAGCTGAAGAAGTAATTGTCGAAGGCGTCCTCGCAGATTTGGCAACTATTGTCAAAAAGAAGTCTATCGGACAGATCAAGTTTAAAGACGGAAAGAAGCAGAAGGTTGACTTAACTACAGCATCGATGATCTTATCTATGCATAAGCAACTGAATGGATCAAATAAAAAGAAGATTGAAGGCATGCTAGATGACAGTAAGAAGTTTATGCAGATCGTTCAATTCGCAATGACGGCAGGTAAATAGACATGTCATTACTAATTAAAGAAATCGTTGAAGACGTACAATATATCTCGGAAGACATTCTTAACGAAGAAGGCGAGAAAACAGGCAAAAACTATTTCATTGAAGGTGTTATCATGCAAGGTGACATTAAAAATAGAAATGGGCGTATGTATCCAGCGTCAACTCTTATCAAAGAGATGACCAGATACAATAAAAATTACGTTGAAGCAAAACGTGCATATGGCGAGTTGGGTCATCCAGCTGGACCTACAATCAATCTAGATCGTGTGTCGCATATGTTTACAGAACTTAAACAGGACGGATCGAACATCATCGGTCGTGCCAAAGTTATGGATACTCCAATGGGTAAGATTGTAAAAAGTCTTATCGATGAAGGTGCAAACCTTGGTATCTCATCACGTGGCATGGGTTCAATTAAGCAAAACAAAGACGGCGTTATGGAAGTGCAGGGCGACTTTATGTTAGCAACTGCCGGAGATATCGTTGCAGATCCATCAGCTCCAGATGCATTCGTTAAGGGTGTTATGGAAGGCGTTGACTGGGTCTATGACGTAGCATCTTCTTCGTGGACAATGGCAAATGCATTTGATCAGATTGAAGAGGAAATCAAAGAGACTGCTAAAGTATCTACTAGGGAACTAGAGATCAAGGCAGCCGCTCTTTTCGAAAAATTTGTAAGTTCATTGTCAAAAACATGATTTTTATAAATATAATAGATAAACACCTACTATTAAAGGAGAAACCAAATGAGTGAAGAACTAGAGAAAAATCTAGACTTGGACGAAGCCAAAGCAACTGGTGAAGATTCTGTTGCGGCTGATCCTGTAACACCCGCTGGTGGCGCTGTAAAAAAGCGTAAAGGCGATGTTAAAAAGGCAGCTGACCCAAAAGCAGATAACATCGAAGATGATGTTAAAACACCACAGGGCTCAAATGACGAAGGACTGAAAGAAGCAGTCGAGCGTCTATTTGAAGGCACCGAATTGTCTGAAGATTTTAAAACACAAACAGTAGCTATTTTTGAAGCGGCTGTACAAGAAAAAGTTGTTGCTGAAAGAGCGACACTTGAAGAAAAGTTTGAAAGTGATCTGCAGGAGCAAGTTGAAGCATCTGTAGACGAGTTAGTAGAAAAAGTTGACCAATATCTAGACTACGTAGTAGAAAGCTGGATGGAAGACAACAAGGTTTCAGTCGAGTCCAACATTAAAGTTGAAGTCGCTGAGTCACTATTGACAAGTATCAAAGGTCTTGTTATTGAGCATAACATGGAAATCGATGATGAGCAAATCGATGTAGTTGCAGATTTGGAAGCTAAACTCGAAGAGTCTACTTCTAAGTACAACGACATTGTTGAGCAAATGATTGAAGTTCGTGAAGCGAAAGAAAAGGCTGATATTGCTATCGCATTCAAAACTGTTTCTGAGGATTTAACAGACACACAAGTCGAAAAATTGCGTGTTCTCTCAGAAGGCGTGTCTTACGAATCAGTAGATGAGTTTACATCAAAGATGGAAGCTATTAAAACTTCTTACTTTGCTGAACAAGCTCCAACTCCTGTGCAGGAAGATGAAACCGATCTTCTACAAGAAGAGACTGCGGAAGAAGCAGAGCAAGTAACATATGTTGACCCAGATGTTGCTCGTTATGCGGAATCGCTTGGCCGCTTTGCCGCAAAATAAATTTTATATAAATAATACTAAGTAAAATCTCAAAAAAGGAGAACCACAATGAGAAATGAAGAACTAATGCAAAAGTGGAAGCCGATTCTAGAGCATGGCGCTCTGCCCGGCATCCAAGATTCTCACAGAGCGGCCGTAACGGCAACTCTTTTGGAGAACACTGAAGAATCAATGCGTGAAGGTGAAAGCCTTGGCACTGGATCTTTGCTTTCAGAAGCCGCACCAGCTAACTCTACTGCTGATATGGCTAAATATGATCCCGTACTGATCTCACTAGTACGCCGTGCAATGCCTAACTTGGTTGCATATGATATCGCAGGCGTACAGCCGATGACTGGCCCAACTGGCTTGATCTTCGCTATGCGTTCTAAGTACGAAGACACATCTGGTAAGCCAGAAGCCTTCTACGGCGAAGCAGATACCGATTACTCCGGTGCTGGTACTCATGCTAACGCATTGGGTGCAGGATCAGAAACAACTGGTACTGGCCTTGCTACTGCTGATGCAGAAGCTTTGGGTGATGGAGCAGGTGATGAGTTCGCTCAGATGTCTTTCTCAATCGAAAAAGTATCTGTAACTGCTAAGTCACGTGCTTTGAAAGCTGAGTACACAACTGAACTTGCTCAAGACCTTAAAGCTATCCATGGTTTGGATGCTGAGACTGAGTTAGCAAACATGTTGTCTGCTGAGTTGCTTGCTGAAATCAACCGTGAAGTAATCCGTACAGTGTATTCAAACGCTGTTGCTGGTTCTCAAGGTGGAGTAGCTGTGAACGGTACTTTCAACTTAGACGTTGATGCTAATGGCCGTTGGTCAGTAGAGAAGTTCAAAGGCTTGATGTTCCAAATCGAGAAAGAAGCGAATCAAATCGCTAAAGACACTCGTAGAGGAAAAGGTAACATGATCGTATGTTCATCTGATGTTGCTTCTGCACTTCAAATGGCTGGTGTTCTTGATTACACTCCAGCACTTAACTCTAACAACTTGAACCCAGATGACACAGGCAACACATTTGCTGGTGTTCTTAACGGTCGCTTTAGAGTGTACATCGATCCATATGCCGGTGCAAACTACATGGTAGTAGGTTATAAAGGTTCTAGCGCATTTGATGCTGGTCTTTTCTATTGCCCATATGTACCGTTACAAATGGTTCGTGCAGTTGGCGAGAACAGCTTCCAGTCAAAACTGGGCTTCAAAACTCGTTACGGAATGGTTTCTAACCCATTCGCACAAGGTACTACTGTTGGATCTGGCGCACTTACTGCCAACTCTAACGTGTACTACCGTCGTACAGCAGTTTCTAACTTGCTATAAAAATAAGATTGGGACTCTGATCGGGAAGATTAGAAATAACCCAACTGACTTTAAGAGGCTCTTCGGAGCCTCTTTTTTTTGTCTGTATAAATATAACAGTATGGCAGAGTATCATGGGGCGTGATACTTAATAGAGGCGACCCACTAAAGTTCGCTATCGTCTACCATACGCTATATAAATAGTACTATACAACTTTGATAGAGGATATCATGTCAACATCAAATTTCTTATCGCCAGTAGAGTTTAAGCTAGTCTTTGCGAGGCTGCCTAATACAGAGTTTTACGTTCAGCAAATCAACTTGCCTGGCATTGGTTCTGGCTATGCTGAAAGATCGACTCCGTTTAAGAACATATACACACCAGGCGATAAACTAATCTTTGATGACCTGAATATCACAGTAGTTGCAGATGAGAACTTGACATCTTTTCGTGAGTGCTGGAACTGGCTTACTGCTGTAACTAGATCAGAAGGCTTTACAGGATATAGTGGACTTGGTGCTCCTCAAGTAGGAGATTCAAATAGAACTAATACAGATGGTGGCGGTGCTATGTCAGATGCTTCACTACTAATAATGAACAGTAACAAAAATGCGAATATCAAGTTATCGTTCACAGATTGTTTTCCAATTACCGTTGGTCCAATACAGCTAAATACTTCAGATTCAGATGTTGTACCACCTACGTTTGACGTTACATTTAAATATAGTAGCTATACAATAGACGTTTAAGGTTGACTTTTTGATGAACTTCGTGTAGACTAGTATAGTTATACACGTACTTAATTATGGAGATATGAATGAAGATAGATGATATTATTAAAGAATGGGAAAAAGATGGTCCAGTAGACACCATCAACATCTCTAGAGAGTCCTCTGAGATACCAAAGCTTCACAACAAGTACTTCAAATTCTATATGGGAGAAGGCTATCTCCTGAAGAAGATGAAGGCTGACTACAAAAAGCTACACAGACTAAAGACTGAGTACTACAGAGGCGAACTAGATATTAGTGAACTGAAGCAGTATGGGTGGGAACCACAACCACTCAAAATTCTACGACAAGATATTCCTTCTTACATAGATTCAGATGATGACATCATCGAGTCATCGTTGAAGATAGGAGCGCAGGAACAAAAGGTAGAGTATCTTGAGTCTATTATCAAACAGATAAACAATCGTGGATTTCAAATCAAATCAATTATAGACTGGGAGCGGTTTAGAACAGGTGCTTAATGGATAATGTGAGTATTGAAAAGGTCGATGACGTTTACATAAGAGTAAACGCTGACCCAGGGATCAAGATGGAAATGAGCGAGTACTTCACATTCGAAGTGCCTGGTGCTAAGTTCATGCCTGCTGTTCGAAACAAAGTTTGGGACGGCAAGATACGTCTATTGAACACAATGACTGGCATGATCTATGCTGGACTAATCCCGTACATACTCAAGTTCTGTAACACAAGAGAGTATCACGTAACGATTGATAAAGGCTTAGTGCCTAACAATGTAGTGAATGATGATGCTGGCATGCAACTTGCAAAAGAATTCAATTCACCATTCGTGCCACGTGACTATCAGAATGAAGCAGTTGTTCATGCATTACGTAGTGAAAGAGCAATGCTTTTGTCACCAACCGCATCTGGTAAATCTTTCATCATATATCTACTGACTCGTTTTCACGTAGATGCACATGACAGAAAGGTTTTGATTGTTGTACCAACTACTTCACTAGTCGAGCAAATGGCTTCAGACTTTGTTGAATACAACAATGGTAACGAGTTGTCAATACATAAAATTCGTGGTGGCATCGATAAGAATGTTGACGCAGACATAACCATCACAACTTGGCAATCTGTGTACAAGTTACGAAAGGATTGGTTCGCTAAGTTTGACGTTGTAGTAGGAGATGAGGCACACTTGTTTAAGGCTAAGTCGCTGACTAAAGTACTAGAAAAAATGCCTGAGTGTCAATATAGATATGGGTTTACTGGTACATTAGATGGTACTCAGACACATAAACTTGTATTAGAAGGTCTTTTTGGATCAGTCTACGAAGTCACAAAGACTAAGAAACTCATCGAAGATAACACACTCGCAGACTTTGGCATCACTGCAATCGTTCTTCAATATCCTGATGAAATTAGGAAGCTAAATAAGAATAAGAGTTATCAAGAAGAAATTGACTGGATAGTTGGCAATGAAGCAAGAAACAAATACATCAGAAACCTCGCACATAGCCTCGAAGGAAACACGCTTATCCTTTTTCAGTTCGTTGAAAAGCACGGCAAGATACTACATCCGATGCTTGAGGGAGGTAACAAAACCGTACACTTTATCTACGGAGGTGTTGGTGCTGACGAGCGTGAAGCAGTTAGGCACTTGGTTGAGTCAAGCAATAATAATATTATTCTCGCTAGTTATGGTACTTTCAGCACTGGTGTTAATATTAAGCGTTTGGATAATATCGTCTTTGCAAGCCCTAGTAAATCGAAGATACGAAACTTACAATCAATAGGTCGTGTATTACGTAAAAGTAAAGATAACACTAAAGCCACTCTATATGATATAGTCGATGATCTACAGTGGAAGAGTAGTAAGAACTTTGCAACTAAACATTTTATGGAAAGAGTGAAAGTCTACAACGAAGAAGGTTTTGAATTTCGTATATATAATGTTAACATAAAGGGAGATTAGATGCTTATTCATATCAAGATGAAAACAGGTGATGATTTAATAGGTAATCTCGTTAAGCGTGATGATAATGAAGTTACTGTTGAAAATCCAATACAAGTCAAAATACACCCAGTTCACGGATTCTTTGCTAAGAGTTGGATGCTCTTATCAGAAGCCAACAGCGTGGACCTGTCACTCGGAGATATAGTCTTTTGGGGAGAAGCAAATGTTAAAGCAATCGAATACTACGATTCATTTGCTGAACGACTCACAGAACTAAAGAGTCTAAGAGCCAGAGAAGAAGAGAGACAAGAAGAGTACGAAGAGATTGAAGATGTGCTTGTAGCATACATGGAGTCAAAAGACTCTATAAAGCATTAATGTTCTTAAATTCGTATAACTCAATTATACACTATTCCTCAGGGATGTCAAGTCTTTTTTAGATTATTATTACATTATTTTGTGCTTGACAAAAGCACTGCAATAGGTTATACTTGTACACAATAAGGAGTGAAATGCATGGCAAAGAGAAATTACGTTAACAATCCAGAGTTTCTGGAAGCTATCATAGCATATAAAAAGCTATGCAGTGAAGCAGAGGATTCTGGTGACAAAAGACCGCAGATACCCAACTACATCGGACATTGTATCTATCAGATATCTACTAGGCTTGCATCTAAGCCTAACTTCTCAGGATACTCGTATAAAGATGAGATGATCAGTGATGGTTTGGAGAATGCGATACAAGCACTAGGTAACTTTGATCCGAACAAGTCCCATAATCCGTTTGCTTATTTTACACAGATTATTTGGTATGCGTTCTTGCGAAGAATTGACAAAGAGAAGAAGCAACTGTACATCAAACACAAGGTCACAGAGAATTCTGTTATGACTGGTACTGCTGTAGATCATGCAGAAGGCAGTGTTGATCGCAATGGTGAACCAGGCTATATTGATCTAAACAATGACTACATGACTGACTTTGTTCGTGGCTATGAAAAGAAGATGGACGATAAGAAGAAGGCACAAACGAAAGCCAAGAAGGGTCTAGAGAAATTTATGGATGAGGATAAAAAAGAGGCTAAAGAATGAAGATTGCTATCCTAAATGATACACATTGGGGTGCGAGAAATGATAATGCCGCAATTGCTGAACATCAGATAAAGTTCTATCGGGAAGTTTTCTTCCCACATCTACGTGAAAATAATATCAAAACTATCTTTCACTTAGGCGATGTTACAGATCGGCGTAAGTATATCAATTTCGTTACTGCCAAGAACCTTGAAGATCATTTCATGAAAGTGTGTGCCGATGAAGGCATCGAAATGTATATGATCGCTGGCAACCATGATACTTACTTTAAGAACACTAATGATGTAAACAGTCTCAGACAGTTATATGGCAATACAAGCCATAAAAATTTACATCTGTATTGGGAAAAGCCAGTTGAGTTAGATATGGATGGGTGTAAGATTATGCTTGCTCCTTGGCTGTGTTCTGATAACTGGTCAGAGTCCATGAAAGCAATGGCTGATACGAAAGCACAGATACTCATGGGTCACTTTGAGATCACTGGTTACGAGATGGACAAAGGACATCTATGTGCTGATGGTATGGACCGTAGTACGTTTGCTAAGTTTGATTCAGTATATTCTGGTCACTTTCATCAGCCGTCTTCTATTGGTAACATATCCTATCTAGGTGCCCAGTATGAAATGACTTGGTCCGATCATGATCAGAAGCGTGGTTTCAGTGTATTCGATACTGACTCTCGTAAGATGGAATACATTCGTAATCCGTTTAGTCTATTCCATAAGATCATGTATGATGATGCTGATATGACTATCGAAGACATTGCACACTTAGACACTACTCAATTGAAAGATACTTTCATTAAAGTTATTGTCAGAAACAAGACTAACCCATATATCTTTGATTTGTTCTTAGATAGACTACAGGCAGCCTCACCTTGTGATATTAAGGTTGTCGAAGATCATATGAACTTAGATGTGATCGATGAGAGTGAACTGGTCGATGAAGCACAAGATACGTTGACTATATTGAAGCAATACGTCCAGAACTTAGAGATTAGTACAGACAAAACTAAGATTGAAAAAGTTCTGCAAGAGTTACATAATGAGGCTATTAATTTATGATACTATTTGAAAAGGTTCGTTATAAGAACATTTTAAGTACTGGTAATACTTTCACAGAAGTTTTTTTAAACCGAAGCAAGTCTACGCTTATCGTTGGAGATAATGGAGCTGGTAAGTCGACCATGCTTGATGCTCTGACTTTTGCGTTATATGGTAAACCCTTTAGAAAGATCAATAAGTACCAGCTACTAAACAGTGTTAACAATAAAGAACTGCTAGTAGAAGCATACTTCAGTATAAGCGGCAATGCTTATATGATTAAGCGTGGCATTAAGCCAGGCATATTCGAAGTGTGGAAGAATGGCGAACTGCTAAACCAAGATGCGGCTGCCCGTGACTACCAGACATATCTAGAAGAAACTATTCTAAAGCTTAACTATAAGTCTTTTGGTCAAGTAGTTGTATTAGGTAGTTCTACGTTTGTACCATTCATGCAGTTGAAAACTGGTGAGCGAAGAGACATCATTGAAGACCTTCTAGACATTCAAATCTTCACTACAATGAATACTTTGTTGAAAGAAAGACTGTCTGACAATAAGAGTGAAATCACTGATATCAAGTATCAGATTGATCTACTCGATAATAAGATTGACAGTGCTAAGACGCATAACGAGTCTATCAGAAAGATCAAAGAGACCGAAGTAGGTAAGCTAAAAGATAAGTTGAAAGACCAAGTTGTGTTTGTTGAAGAAGAGCAAGCAAAGATGGAAGTCTTACTTGATGCTATCGAAGAACTAAATAACAGTATTGGCGACAAAGCCGAACAGAAAAAGAAGTTAGCAGAGTTTCAAGAGGTAAACCATGATCTTACAACCAGGCTTAACAAGTTACGTAAAGACGTTGAATTCTACCAAAAGCATGACAACTGTCCAACCTGTAAACAAGGGATCGAACACGAATTTAAAGAAGAAACAATCGAATCCTCACGATCAAAAGCAACAGAAATCGAAACAGCAAAAGAAGAGATTGGACATAAGAGTGTAGTGGTCGATGAGCGTCTATGTGCTATTGATCTTGTAGAAGATACTATATCCGAAAAGAATATCTCTGTCAGTGAGCATAGAGCAAACGTCAAGATTGGCATGAATACATGCAAGTCTATTAAGAAAGAACTTGATGGCGCACAGCAAGAAGTTGAAGAGATCGATACATCCGACATTAAGCAATTAGAAGCAGAACTTGTTAATCACCACGAAAGCCAGACTGAACTGTTTGATCATAAAGAGATTCTAGCAGTGGTAGCGTCTATGCTAAAAGATGGTGGTATCAAGACCCGCATTATCAAACAATATGTGCCTGTGATGAATAAGCTGATTAACAAATATCTATCCGCAATGGATTTCTTTGTTCAGTTTGAATTAGATGAGAACTTTAATGAAACGATCAAGTCTCGTTTTCGTGATGAGTTTTCTTATTCCTCTTTTTCAGAGGGCGAGAAGTTGAGGATTGACCTTGCACTTCTCTTTACATGGAGAGCCGTATCTAAACTACGTAACTCTGTGTCAACTAACTTGCTAATCATGGACGAGATTATGGATTCTTCTTTAGATAGTGCTGGTACTGAAGAGTTCCTCAAGATCATTGAAGAGTTGACTGCCGATTCAAATATCTTTATCATCAGTCATAAAGGTGACCAACTATATGATAAATTCCACAGTGTGATAAAATTTGAAAAGGTTAAGAACTTCAGTAGAATTGCAACAACATAGGAGATTAATATGGCGTCCCAAGATAGATTAGTTGCGCTTGAAAGAAGGCATAAACACTTGCATGCCTGTATCGAAGCCGCAGAAGCAGAAAAAGCACCAGAACAATTTGTTAAAAGAATGAAGGTAGAAAAGCTTACGATCAAGGATGAGATCATTACGCTACGCAAAGTGGTTAGTAACCACTAGTGGTTACTGATCAGTTTAAATAATACAGTACACGTGTCTTGACAGGCACCTTGTAATGTGATATGATACAATCTATAATATGAGAGGAAGGCAAGACACGTGGAAAACACTATGAATAGACAAAGAGTAGGCTTTACCGCTAGTACATTTGACCTGTTACATGCTGGACATGTGATGATGTTACGTGAAGCGAAAAATCAATGCGACTACTTGATATGTGGTCTCCAAATTGATCCTTCTGTGGATCGACCAAAGAAGAACTCTCCCATTCAAACTATTGTCGAGCGTTATACTCAACTATCTGCCATTAAGTATGTGGATGAGGTAGTAGTATATTCTACCGAACAAGATTTGCTTGATATCCTTGAGATGTATAAGATCGATGTTCGAATATTGGGTGACGAATATAAAGATAAAGACTTTACAGGTAGAGAAGTTTGCGATAAACTAGATATCGATCTATATTTTAACAATAGAGACCACAGATTTTCATCTTCCAATCTACGTCAAAGTGTGGTGTGGGCTGAGTCTGACTTTGTGAATAAAAAATAAATGAAGATACTTCTGCCTTACTCAACCCACTTTGAAGTTGTAAAGACTGACAGCTCCGCTAAAGGTAAAGTTATTACTGGCGGAATTGAAAAGTTTTGTAAAGACTTAGAAGATAATATCGATGGTATTATACCTGTAGCTATCACTAAGCAAGATAAAGAGAATAGGCAAACCAAGCGAGTTATCCGTGATGCGATAGCATTGCATGATCCAGATATGATTCTGTTCAATAACCCTTGGTGGTCGAACATGATGATGTCTTTTAATGTACCATTAATTTGTATTATGCATGAACCACTTGTGCGGGACATACGTATGGTAGAACTTGGAATCATTCTTAGAGATTTGAATGATAGTGGTTGCCACATTCACTTTGTAAGTCCAGATCAATTAGAGTTTCATCGAAATATGGCAAAGCGTATCAAAGATGTGCAGTTCGGTGCAATCAAAGGATTCATCAACCCGTCATTCTTGCCAGATGATATGCCTTATTCATCTGACCTTATCTACGATGTATCGACTGTAGGTAGATGTGACAACGAAAAGGCACCATTCTTAGTACATCAAAAACTACGAAATTCGTCCGACCTAAATAGTCTTGTGATGACTAACGATGGTGTATATAAAAGTTCAACAGTGAACGACTATGTACAGGACAATCAGCACTGGACAGAACCTAGACATACTATGAGAGGTCTACCTCACAGCGAGGTCATAGAACACATCTCTAGATCGAAAGTTTTCTGTTCTACTTGGCCTAAAGAATCGTGGGGAATCACTGCAATGGAAGCATTAGGCTGTGGTGTACCTACTATTCTAATGACTGGTGATAACGATATTCATGCGAGTGAAATCGTTGCCGCTAGCAGGTCACACTACTTTAAGATTAACAGAAAGTGTTCAAGCGATGAGTTTGAAACAACTGTACGAGAATTCGCTATTACGATGAAAAACCGTAGAGATGAAATCGCAGAGATGACCCGAGAGAAACATAGTTTGTCTAAGTGGAAATCTTGTATTGACAAAGTAATCGATATGCGCTATAGTGATAAGAATAAATCTCGTTCAGATTTAACGGAGTTTTTTATATGACAGATAACACAAAACCCATGATCGAAGAAAGTGCCAACTACGATAACTACATGGATGATGAGGCACGTAAGAATGACTCTTACAGCATAAGCTTAGATAAGTTTTTTGATGAGCCTATTCCTGACAAGCTAGTAGATGCTACTAGAGTCAAGAAAGTTGTGCAGAACGATATCTGGAAATCAATCTACGTTCACTTTAGAACGCAAGATGATATGGTAGATTTTTGTACTAAGATCAATCAGATGATTCCTGGCTATGTCAAAGAGACATCGTATCCAGCGGCACCATCAAACTCGTTGATTAAAGAAGATGAACAGGTAGAAATATCTGCCGATCTTCTTGTTCCAGAATACAATGGACCAGGCTTCAGTAAAGTTAAGTCTGTTGAATCAGAGTATGAATCAAACTGGAAGAAGCACTGGGTTGGTATGCCAGAATACACTCAAGAGGACAAGATCAAGTTCAGAGCGATTACGTTAAACTTCAGAAACGAAGAAGATTATAAAGAGTTCTCGCAAAAGATTGGTCAAGAGATAACTGAGAAGACTAAAAGCATTTGGCATCCAGAACAACACATCACAAAGAACCTGTTACTACGTTGGATTCAGCCAGAAGGTAGAACTTTACCTGAGCATCCGATGTATATCGTATCTAAGGGTCGTGCAGATTCAATGTTTACTTCTAGATCACTATCTCGTATGCAAATACCTCATTACATAGTAATTGAGCCTCAAGACCTCGATAGCTATGATAAAGCACTTGATGTATTCAATATGAGAGATTACGTGACGCTTCTGGTCGCACCTTTCTCCAATCACGGAGATGGTCCTGGTCGTGCTAGAAACTGGGCATGGGATCATTCGATCAGTATCGGTGCTACAAGTCACTGGGTATTAGATGACAACATCTCAGACTTCTATAGACTTCACAATAATGAACGTATTCGATTTGAGAGTGGTGTAGGCTTTCAGGTAATGGAAGACTTTGTATCGAGGTACGATAATGTTTACATTGCTGGTCCACAGTATAGGTTCTTTATTGACCCGAATCAAAAGTATCCTGCTTACGTTGCCAACACCCGTATATATTCTACTCTTCTTATTCGGAATGATTGTAAGCATAGATGGCGTGGTAGATATAATGAAGATACTGATATCTGTCTCAGAGTGATGAAAGACGGAGATTCGTGTCTACAGTTCAATGCGTTTATGCAAGGTAAAGCCGCAACTCAAACAGTGAGCGGTGGTAATACTGCTGAATTCTATCATGCTGAGAACACTGAGAATGAGGAGTTTAAAGAGACTGGATACAATACTGAAGGTACTGTGAATAAGTCTCAGATGCTAGTTGACATGCATCCAGACGTGGCAAGACTTGTCTGGAGATATGGTAGATGGCATCACTTTGTAGACTATGGTCCATTCAAGACTAATAAGCTAAAGTTCAAGTCTGGCTATGATAGACCTACTGGCACCAACAACTATGGTATGGAACTAGTAAAAGACTTTGACTGGAAAAATACTTTAGTTAAATGACAAAAAAAGGTTGACATTACCTTCCTATCTGCTATACTACATGTATAAGTTAAAAAAAGAGAGAGAAGATATGTTTAGAATTCCTAGTTTTCACCAAGAAGAAGTTGAGTTGAGCCAAGCGTGGCAAACTATGAGTAGTCACGGTAGAGGTGATTGTCTTGAGGGAATGAAGTCAATGGACAGGATTTGGGTAGAACATTGCGCTACTCCTGATGCCGATGATGACGATTTCTTTAGTAACTGGTGTTATGAAGTGAATGCTTATAACAAAGTATATGCAGATATGTCTAAATTATTTGCATAAAAAGGTTGACATTGTTGTCGGACCTGCTATAATAGTATCTGATTTGAACGATTGAGAGAGATTATTATGTACGTACTAAGAAACCTTACTGATGACGCCATGACTGTTCTTAAGACCTTCCGCAACCAAGTAGAAGCTTTAGATTATAGAGAAGAGCATCTAATTCCTTCTGAAGTCTGGGTAGACTACGTAGAGCCTGTTACTAATGAAGACCTTATTCTTGATGCGTCTAAGCCAGCATATATTGTTCAAGTTTTTTAAAAAAAGTGAAAATAATGGTTGACATTGTTGTCGGACCTGCTATACTTACTAAGTAATCAATTGAGAGAGAAATAAATTATGGCTTATGTATCACAAGAAATGAAGAAAGACCTTGCTCCTGCTATCAAAGCAGTCCTTAAAGAATTCGGCATGAAGGGCAGTATCTCTGTCCGTAACCATTCAACTTTGTGTGTGAATCTCAAAGCTGGTGAGATCGACTTCTCTGAGAACTACACTCACGGTGATCGTTACATCCAAGTCAATGAGTACTGGATTGATGAGCATTATAAAGGTGTTGCTCAGAAGTTTCTAAACAAGCTGTTAGAGGCAATGAAGGGTCCTAAGTACTTCAACAATGATGATGCCATGACAGATTACTTTCACCGTTCACACTATACTGACATCAATGTTGGTCAGTGGAACAAGCCATACGAATTAATTTCATAAAATTGAAATTAGGGGTTGACATTCGTGTCAACTCCATGTATACTGATCAAGTAAACAATGAGAGATTATATTATGCAAGTAGCAGTGATTCATACAGCCTTCGAAGACAGTCCACGTACTGTCGCCTTTGTAAATATTCCTGAAGACGCTCGGTCAACTGATGAGGCTCTAGAATATGCCTATCGTTGGACTAACAACGTATCAGGTTCTTGGAGTCGAGGTGACATTGAAAACAATGGTGATTATAATTCAGATGTAACTGTTATGGCAGATTTGCCAGTTCACGAAGGTGTGACCTACGGTCTACGATCTACTTCGATGGGTGACCAGATGTTAATAGGCAACAAAAAGTATAAGGTTGCTGGTTTTGGATTTGAGGAGATTTAATGAGTAAACACTTTATTTTTGATTTTGAGACTATTGGGGCAGACGTTCTTGTTTGCCCTGTAGTCGATATGGCATACACAACTTTTGAATGGGAAAGATTTACAGAGAATCCATATACATTCGAAGAGTTAGTGCCTGAGGTTAAATCGGTCAAGCTATCTGTTTCCGATCAGATGTCTAATCTCAACTGTAAGTTTAAGAAAGCAGATGTTCACTGGTGGGAGAATCTTCCTAAGATCGCAAGAGACAAAATTATTCCTAGCGAAAGTGACTTGACAGCCGAAGCTTTTTGTGATACTATACTACAATATTTAAGAGAGCAGAACAAGATTGATTATTGGTGGTCTAGAGGTAATTCTTTCGATCCAGTTATTTTGTTCAGACTCATGAATGCTTATGGTCAAGACAAGTTGATGAATGAGTACTTGAAGTTTTGGAAAGTACGTGACATCAGAACTTATATTGATGCTAAGTTTGACTTTTCAACTAGAAGTGGTTTTGTTCCACTCGCAGATGAAGGTTACTGGGAGAGAACATTTGTGGCTCATGATAGTTCTCATGATGTTGCGGCAGATGTTCTTAGATTACAGGCTATATGCAGAGCCGAAAATGATTTGGAGCAAACTACACGATGAGTAAGAAAGAGGAATTCAAAGCCGCAGAAAGCGGTGCGTTACGTGAATGTATTGGTGTTCCATACTTTAGACAACTCCCTCTTGAGGGACTAGCCGCAGGGGCAGCCGCTCTTGAATATGGTGCTACTAAGTATGCAGACCGAAACTGGGAGAAGGGACTTCCCTGGCAACAAATGATTGATAGTCTTAAAAGACACATCGATGACTTTGAACGCCGAAAAGATTATGATGATGGTCCCACTGGTTCTGGATTACCTCACATCTGTATGATAATGGCTGGAGCTTTGATGCTATCTAGTTCAGTTATGCGTGGTGTAGGCGAAGACGATAGAATGCCCGAACTTGCTGAAGAAGCATTTGGCGCTAAAGACTGTGCTAAGTGGATCAGAATGCAAATGGAGAGGTCTGAAGAGTTAACAAAAAACAGGAGAGATATGTCATAATCATGAAAACTTTTGGCTGTTCTGATATAAATAATACGCAGAACGTGATTTTAAACTATTAATAAAGGTGAATAAAATATGAAATTTAGTACAGACACATTGAGCGTACTCAAAAACTTTTCGACTATCAACCCTAGCATTGTGTTCAAGCCAGGTTCAGTAGTTCGAACAATATCCCCGCAAAAAACAGTTATGGCTGCGGCAACAATCGATGAGACTGTTGAGACCCAAGCAGGTGTTTATGACCTGTCCAGGTTCTTAAGCACTCTCGCATTATTCGATAATCCAGATGTAGTATTTGGTCAAGATCGCTTCTCTATCAAAGGTGGTAGAAGTGAATTGAGATACACGTATACATCGGAATCACTGATGGTTACTCCTCCCGAGAAGGACATTGTAGTTCCTGATCCTGAAGTATCGGTCAGTATTAAGTGGCAAGATATTGAGAATGTCCTGCGAGCCGCAGGTGTTCTTCAGTTGCCCGAAATTGCTTTCATTGGTGATGGTAACAGCGTTACTATGTCAGCAGTAGACAGCAAAACATCAACGGCAGATAATTACAATACCGTTGTTGCTGAAGGTATCAGTACAGATCCATTTAATATGATCATTAAGACTGATAACTTAAAATTGGTACCAGCTGATTACGAAGTGACACTATCTTCTAAAGGTATGGCGCATTTCAAATCGAGCAAGGTTCAATATTGGGTTGCAATCGAAACTCGTTAATTTAAACTTAGTTATAGGAGACTAATATGACAGAAGAAAACCAAGCCCCCGAAACCCAAGAGCAACAAGCTCCTGGTCTCTCATTGAATGACATTTCAGCCGCAGTTCAAATTATTGACGTTGCGACTGCACGTGGTGCCATTCGTGGTGAAGAGTTACTGCCTGTTGGCACTGTGCGTCAACGTTTCATGGCATTTCTGGAACACGCTAAAGCAGAAGGGCAAGATGTAAATATGCCAGGCGAAGCACCTGTTCCACCTGCTAACGCAGATGAAGTCCCGTCTAGCGAAGAAGTTCCCGCTTCCTAGTTAGACACCCGAAGGGGAGATGTCGCTTGACATCTCCCTTTCATCCCTTTATACTACACAGTGTAAAGTTTATTATATTATGGAGATTGATGATGCAAGATGATTTTTTATGGGTCGAGAAATATCGACCGCAAACCGTTTCTGATGCCATCTTACCAGATGAGTTAAAGAATACCTTTCAACAATTTGTTGATCAAAACAACGTTCCCAATCTATTACTAACTGGTCGTGCAGGTGTCGGTAAGACAACTGTAGCTAAGGCTATGCTCAATGAGATTGGCGCAGATTTCATCACCATCAACGGTTCGATGAATGGTAATATTGATACACTACGAATTGATATTTCAAACTTTGCTTCAAGCGTGTCTTTTACTGGTGGACGTAAGTACGTCATACTAGATGAGGCTGATTACTTGAACGCAAACTCAACACAGCCCGCACTTCGTAACTTTATGGAAGAGTTCTCTAAGAACTGTGGCTTCATACTAACATGTAACTTTAAGAACAGAATCATTGAGCCACTTCATTCTCGTTGTAGCGTGGTCGAGTTCAACATAAGTAACAAAGACAAACCACAGATTGCGGCAGACTTCTTTAAAAGAGTGTGCGGTATTCTAGATGATGAAGGTATTCAATATGATAAAAAATCTGTTGCTGAAGTTGTACAACTTTATTTTCCTGATTGGCGCCGAGTCCTTAATGAACTACAGCGTTATGGTTCTACTGGTAGGATTGACGCTGGCATCTTAGCCAGTAAGTCTAGTGACAATATTAGTTCTCTAATTTCTTTGATGAAAGAGAAGAACTTTACTGGTGCCCGTAAGTGGGTTGCAGAGAATAGTGACATTGACAGTGCTGTTTTGTATCGACAGTTGTATGACATTCTTCCGTCTAAGATTAGTTCTACTCAAAGTATTGCTGATTCAATTATCATACTTGCTGAGTACCAATACAAAGAAGCATTCGTTGCTAACTCAGAGATCAACCGAGTTGCCGCACTTGCAACTCTAATGGCAGAAGTGGAATGGAAATGAAGAACTTGTTAGGAGAGTATGTATTTACTCCAGATGAGATAGCTAAATCTTTAGTTGAGTCTTGTGATACTAAGTATAGCATTGTGATCGATCCATCAACTAAGATGGGATTTAACCTTGTTGTAGATAAAGGCTTGTTGAAGAAGAACTCTGATACTGTCCACCAAAGAACTGGACTCTATGCAATATACAAAGACCATCACTGCTTATACACAGGCAAGTCTGGAAAAAGTATGGGCACTAGACTCGGTAGATTTGTTAAAGAAGTTCGAAACATGTCTAGATCAGATGAAAAGCACCCAGCCGCAAAGAAGTATCGTTCTATGTGGGGTGAAGACTTCTCTAACATGACGGTATCTGTCTATCCTTTGAACGAGCAATCTGGTATGACTTTAGATGATGTTGAACTATCTCTAATTAGAATACTGAAGCCTTTATTAAACGTTCGAGGTAAGAAGTGAGATTCTTTAGTAAGTCAAAAAAGCCATCTCATCCCTGCTTAACTTGCGGTAAGAAACTTGGTAAAAAGTATAGCGAAGTTAGATACAAATATAAAGACGGCGAAGGTATTGCCTATATTTGTCCAAAATGCTCGGATGAGTTCGATAAAACTAATATGGATAAGGAGACAGAAGATGACTTCTCCGTTTGATTATGTAACGTCTATTACGCAAACCAAAAAGAATATGATGCGTGATAGCGAAAATGATGTTCTGGCAGAGAAAGGTTACGAGCCATGGCTTGTAAACAATGCGTTATCTTACCACGCAGATACAATTCTTCATGCCAACTTAATGAATATGCACCACGAACTGGATAAACGACCCCAGTACGAGTGTCTTATAAATAGCATTAGACCTAAAAAGCGATGGGCAAAGTGGGTTAAGAATGCTGGAAATGAGGAACTCGATATTGTGTGTGCCTATTATCAATGTAATAGAACAGTTGGTCAAGAGTATCTATCCTTGTTGTCTAGTGGAGAACTAGAAATTATGAAAAAACAACAAGAAACAGGTGGTTTGAAAAAATGAATTTATTAGATAAGTTAGTAGAGGTAACTCTACCTAACGAAGAGAGTTTTCTTAAAGTTAAAGAGACTCTAACTCGAATAGGTATTGCCTCTAAGAAAGAACAGAAGTTGTTTCAGTCGTGCCATATCTTGCACAAGCAAGGTAAGTACTACATCGTACACTTCAAAGAATTGTTTATGTTAGATGGTAAGATTAACGATTTCTCAGAAGAAGATAAAGCCCGTAGAAATACGATCATTACTTTGTTAGAGGAATGGGATCTTGTGAAGACTGTTGATTCTGAAAAGATCAAAGAGCCCACGTCTCCATTATCACAAATTAAGATTCTACCTCACAAAGAAAAAGGTGAGTGGGAATTGATTGCGAAGTATAGCATAGGCAAAAAACGATAACTGGAGAATTATACTATGGAAGTGAAAGACAAGACTGGTCCATTTACCCACGATTATTTTAACTTTCTTGATAATGATTCTGTAGTCAGTCAAGAACTTATTACCTATTATATCAATGATGGGTACTTTGTAAAGCGTACGGCTGTACGCAGAAACCTAAGTGATGGAGACTATCATGACTCTATTCACGTTGAGCCACTTTATAGAATTGAGGAAGATTGATATGACCATCTCGCAACAACTTGAACTATTTCCAGAACTCGCTTCACCCATAAATTACGCACCGACTACGTATACGTTAGACACTAATGGATCTATTCCTTATACTCTTAACTATACTATCAAAAGCAGTATCGATGATCAGATGAGATTGATGTCCGATTTAGCCGATAAGGTTGAAGTCAAAGTATACAAACTATTTCCAGAAGCCCATATGCCAGAACTTGGAACAGAGTGGGCAGCCTGCTTTGATCTTAAAGCATCAATGCGTGATGGAGATATCATCAAGGTTATTGGACTAGTAAATCGCAAGAGAGAAGTAAGCTGTCACAATGGATCATTCGTCTTATATTCAGGCGAGAGATGTTTAGTTCCTACGGGACTAGTATTTGATCTAGACGATGATCAGTCTATGCGTATTCATCCACGATCTGGACTAGCATGGAAACAAGGCATATCATTAGCAAACTGTGAAGGAGTAGTCGATGCAGATTACGTACAACAGACATACGTTATGCTAATAAACAACTCTAGTGAAGTATTTACAATAAACGATGGCGACCGCATTGCTCAAGCTGAAGTAATACGACATAATAGTTTTGAGTTTGTAGAAGTTCACGATGAACCTCAATCAAAGACCAGTCGTACTGGTGGATTTGGTTCTACTGGAGTCTAGTACTCATGTAGTACAGTAATACATGTTATTACTAAATATCATGTATTTTTTTCAGAACATTACCATATTGCATGTATAAATAAAGATGTAAGTTGCCTTAGGGGACTTACTTAAATTAACCCTTGCTAAATATAGGAGGTCAATAATGACTTATTTGCAAACACAATACGACCCTTTCACGACTGTAGGTTTTGATAGGATTTTTGATCGCATTACATCACTTCATAACGAAGGACAGGTAAAAGCGAACTCATACCCACCATATAATATCACTAAAGAAAGTGATACAACTTATATTGTGGAATTAGCCGTAGCAGGCTTTACTGAAGAATCGATTGACATTGAGGTAAAAGACGGGCAACTTACCATTGAAGGTAATAGTTCTGATGCCACAGATGAGAAAGAGTATCTTCATAGAGGCATTGCCGCACGTGCTTTCAGTAGAAAGTTCACCTTAGCTGAGACTGTAGTGGTCAGAGATGCTTCCCTAGAGAACGGAATGCTTCGTATTCTGTTAGAAAACGTTATCCCAGAAGAGCAAAAACCGAAGAAGATTTCTATCGGGAAAACTCTTCAGGATACCAAAGAATTACTCACTGAGTAATACAGGGTGGGACGGAGTGAAAGCTCCGTCCTTTAATTTCACAGCTAACTATAGGAGTCAAAAAGCTGATGAACAGAGCAATCTCTTTTCTGAAGAGTTGCGATGGCACATTTTGCGATGCAGTTGCACAAGTTGCACTGAGCGTAGTATGCGTCTTTGTAATAGCTACTTGTCTGGGTAGCATATCCTAAGAATGAAGACACCACACACAACACAGGAGAAAAGTATGTCTAATAAAAATCCCTTCGAAATCCGAGCAGAAATGCTCAAACTTGCAAAAGATTACATGGATCAGCAGTATCACATGAACATCCAGTTCTATGAGAACATGATCGCAGAGGGCGAAAAAGCCCGTAAAGATGTTGAAGACTGCCTTCAAGATGCTTACAAAATGTATTCAATGGATGAGTTGATGGAGAAAGCCAAGGAACTTTACACTTTCGTATCTGAAAAGAAGTAAGTGTAGTCACCAATCTAAGGAGCGTGAACAACGCTCCTTTTTTCATTTTAATTACAGGAGAGACAATGAGTATTGTGTTTTGGGTAATAGTAGTAATGGGCACTATCAGCGCAGTTGAAGGCAATTCAAAATTGAATAAACTGTGTCAGAAAGAGATAGATGAGGGCGTTTCTGCCACCATTAAAGAGTGTAAACAATATCAGTTTGATACGAGGATCAAAACAGGCTGGTAATACTTAAAATAATGCTTGACAATTGGTCTATGCCGTGTTATACTACACGTTCTAATTGGAGATATAATATGAAAACTGTGATCGCACTACCTACGCTCTATAAGCGTGATACTAAAGGTAAAGTAAGAGTTCTGACCATTGAGTATGGTTATGATGATGAAACCACCGCTGGCACTAGATCAGTTGCAGGCATACAAGAGGGTCAGTTAGTGACCTCTGGATGGAAACTATCCACACCAAAAAATGTTGGAAAGGTTAATGCAACGACCAATATCACTCAAGCCTTAGCAGAAGCCCAAGCAAATTGGGATAAGAAGACTGAGAAAGAATACTTCTCTGATATCAAGCTAATTGACACTTACGAAAAGTTTAAGCCTATGCTTGCAGGTGACTACACTAAACGTCCTCAATCAGAGGGCTGGAGTCAACCTAAACTAGACGGCATCAGATGTATAGCAAATTCATCTGGATTGTGGACTAGAGCAGGCAAAGAAATTACGAGTTGTCCACATATCTGGGAATCAGTGAAGCCATTCATTGAAGCAAATCCTGGTATCGTCTTAGATGGCGAACTATACAACCACGAACTTAAAGAAGACTTTAACAAGATTACCAGTCTTGTGAGAAAGTTGAATGCGACTCCTGAAAGTATTGCCGAGTCTGCATCTCTTGTTCAATACCACGTGTACGATTGCTACGTAGAAGATATGTTGTTTATCAACAGAATTAAACTGGCTTACGGAGCAAAGAGTGATGTTGTAAAGATCGTTCAAACAGACTTTGCACAAACACAAGAACAACTTGATGAGTTCTACAGTTCTTACATGACAGATGGCTATGAAGGTCAGATGGTAAGAAACAACACTCCCTACGAGAACAAGAGAAGTAATAACCTCTTAAAGCGTAAAGAGTTTATCACTGAAGAATTTCAAGTGGTCTCTATGCTTGAGGGTCAAGGCAACTGGGCAGGTCACGTAAAGCATTTTGCTCTTACTCTGCCAAACGGTGCAACTTGTGGAGCTGGAGTTAGAGGCAAGCAAGAAGTCTTAAAAGAATTGTGGGAAGTTGGCGATACACCGTCATGGGCTACACTGAGATACTTTGGTCTTACACCTGATGGTGTGCCAAGATTTCCTGTTGTGATCGATTATGGTTTCGGTGAGCGAAACGATTAAATACTTGACAAAATGTTTCATACGTGATACATTGTACATTATAAGAAACAGATTAGAGGCTATATGACTTTTTACACATGCGTAAATAGATACGGCAGTAACATTCTCTTTCGTGGTTACACGGATGATGGTGGTCGCATTCAGAAGAAGATACCATTCAAACCAACGATGTATCTTAAATCTTCAAAAAATGAGAGTGGTTGGAAATCTTTTGATGGCGTGCCTGTTGACCCTATTCAACTCGACTCTATGCAAGAAGCTACCGAATTCGTCAAGAAGTATGAGAACGTAGACAACTTTAAGATATATGGCAATAACAACTTTGTCGCTCAATTCATCCAAGATAAGTTTCCTGGTCAAATCAAATATGATCTAAAACGCATCGAGGTTGGTAATATCGATATTGAAGTTGCGTCTGATGATGGATTCCCAGAGCCAGATGAAGCCAAGCATCCTATTATCTCGATTGCATACAAAAGCAGTAAGTCTAAAGTGTATCACGTTTGGGGTCTTGGCGAATGGCGTCTAGAAGACTGTGAACTTGACATGGATGGCTGTATGATTCAGTACCGCCATTGTGAAAATGAAGAAGACTTGATGCTAAAGTTTCTAACGTTTTGGCATGCAAACTGTCCAGACATTCTAACTGGTTGGAACATTCGACTATTCGATGTTCCGTATATGATCAATCGTACTATTCGTATACTCGGTGACAAAGTAGCAAAGCAGTTCTCTCCTTTCGGTATCACAAAGTACAGAAAGATTGGCATCAAAGGCAAAGAGATGGATGCTTACGAGATATACGGTGTACAGCAAGTCGATTACTTTGACCTGTTTCAAAAGTTTGGTTTTACCTATGGTAATCAGGCATCATATGCATTAGATCACATAGCGTCTGTTGTTCTAGGTGAGAAGAAACTTTCTTACTCTGAATACGGTTCTCTACATGGACTCTATAAACAAAATCACCAGAAGTTTATTGACTATAATATTCGTGACGTTCAAGTCGTTGATAAGATAGACAAGCAAACTGGTTTGATGGATCTAGCATTGATCGTGGCATACAAAGGTGGCGTAAACTACAATGATGCGTTCGGTACAACTGGTATATGGGATTCAATCATATATCGATATCTGTACGATCTCAAAATTGCAGTGCCACCTGCCACCCGCAAGCATAAAGATCCATATCCTGGTGGTTATGTGAAAGAGCCTAAAGTTGGCATGACTGAATGGGTAACGTCATTTGACTTAAACTCACTTTATCCCAACCTCATCGTGCAGTACAATATGTCACCCGAGACACTAGTTAAAGGTGATGATTTCACTGCCAGTGGTGTAGAACACTATCTAAAGAATCCAGTGTCTGATGCACCTAGAGAACGTGACCTATCAGTTGCCGCTAATGGTTCGATGTATCGTAAAGATAAGCGTGGTGTTTTCCCAACTATCATTATTGGTCTTTATGATGAACGTGCTGTGATCAAAAAAGAAATGCTTAAACTTAAGCAAGAAAATGAAGGTAAAAACTCAGCAGACTTGAAGAGACAGATAAATATACTAGAGAACACTCAGCAAGCTATTAAGATTTTGTTGAACTCTCTTTATGGTGCATTAGGTAATCAATACTTTAGATACTTTGAAATGGTTATCGCAGAAGGCATCACATTGTCTGGTCAGCTATCTATCAAATGGGCAGAGCAGGCTATGAACAGAGCCATGAATAACATATTGAAATCTGATGATGAAGATTATGTGATCGCTATGGACACTGACTCGTTATATGTTAACATGGGACCTCTTGTTGAGGCAGTGAAGCCTAATGATCCGGTGAAGTTTATCGATCAAGCGTGTGAGCAAAAACTGGTGCCTATCTTAGAGAAAGCGTACCAAAACATGTTTGAGAATATGAATGCATACGACAATCGTATGGTCATGGCACGTGAAGCTATAGCAGACAAGGGTATATGGATGGCAAAGAAACGCTATATACTTAACGTACACAACAACGAAGGGGTTCAATACGCAGAACCAAAACTCAAGATTATGGGCATTGAAGCCGTCAAGTCCTCAACGCCTCAAGTGGTGCGTGACAAATTTGTAAAAGCGTACCGCATTATGCTTAACTCTACAGAGAAAGAATTGCAAGAATTTGTGAAGAACTTCTACGAAGAGTTCAAGTCTTTACCACCTGAAGATGTATCATTTCCTCGTGGTGTGAGTGACATTGAAAAGTGGCGAGATAAGAATACCATCTATAAGAAAGGTACTCCTATCCACGTCAGAGGCGCCTTGCTATTCAATCAACAGATGAAGAAGCACGGACTATCAATGGAAGAAGTCAAGAATGGTAGTAAAGTCAAGTTTTGTTACATGAAGATGCCAAATCCTGTGATGGAGAATGTAATATCTTTCCCACAGTTTTTGCCTAAAGAGTTTGGTCTAGATCCTGATATTGATTATGAAACTCAATTTAACAAAACGTTCAAAGAACCGTTGAAGATGGTGTCCGATGCCATCAACTGGGAACTTGAACACATAAACTCATTGGAGGGTTTTTTCTCATGACAGACGATATATTTGATTTCGGCTTTACCGCAGTCGATGAAACAGAACTAGAAGCGGTACAAAAAGCAAACATTCAGATCACAGAGACAAGTGGCACTGCTGATCAGTTACAAACGAAGTTAGACAAGTTGTATAACTCTATTAGTCCACTACTTAATAGCCTTAAGGCAAACCCAGAGAAAGAGTATATTCTTTGGCCTAATCGTACAGGAAAGATTGAACAATTTGAAAAGAAACTGTTTGACATATACACGGGTTGATGCTATAATAGGCGCAATGAAACAAAATCTAAACAATGGAGAATTATAAATGTCATCCTTAATGGAAAAACTCGCAAAGAACTCGACTATCAAGTCGACCGCCCCTATCATGGACTCAAAAGTCTTTGGTAAGAAAGATATGGCACCAACGTCTGTACCTATGGTAAACGTTGCACTGTCAGGTAAACTAGATGGTGGACTAAGTCCAGGCTTGCTAATGTTAGCTGGTCCATCTAAGCACTTCAAATCAGCATTCGCATTGCTGATGGCTGCCGCTCATCAAAAGAAATATAAAGACAGTGTTATACTGTTTTATGATTCAGAGTTTGGTACACCACCAGAATACTTCAAGTCTTTTGGTATTGATATGGATCGTGTTATTCACACACCGATTACAGATGTCGAGCAGTTAAAGTTTGATATCACTAATCAGTTGAATGACTTAGATAAGAAAGATAACGTGTGTATCGTAATCGATTCTATTGGTAACTTAGCATCTAAGAAAGAAGTTGATGATGCACTAGACGGTAAGTCTGTGGCAGATATGTCACGTGCAAAGCAGATGAAATCTCTGTTTCGTATTGTAACACCTCATCTCAATCTAAAAGATATTCCTTTGATCTGTGTGAATCACACTTACAAAGAAATTGGTCTGTTCCCTAAAGACATCGTGTCTGGCGGTACTGGTGCTTACTATTCTGCTGATGCTATTTGGATCATCGGACGTAGACAAGAGAAAGAAGGCACTGAGATCAAGGGCTACCACTTTGTAGTCAATATCGAAAAGTCTCGACATGTGCGTGAGAAGTCTCAGATCCCTATTACTGTTACCTTTGATGGTGGTATCATGAAGTGGTCTGGACTACTAGAAGTTGCAGAGAAAGCTGGCTATGTACATAAGCCAAAAGTTGGTTGGTATGAAGCCCTTAATCCAGAGACTGGTGAAGTTCTGAGTGATAAGATGATGCGGGCAAAAGAGATCGTAGACAATAAAGATTTCTGGTTAATGATGTTTGAGAAAACAAATCTTGCCAAACACATCGAAAAGGTGTATACTATTGCTTCTAGTGCGGGTCTCATCAGTGATGATTCTCAAATTGAAATCGCTGATGAGGAGATAGTGGCGAATGATTGAAAACACCGTTCTTGCGGGACTCTTACATAACGAAGATTATATGCGAAGAGTTATACCTTTTCTTAGTGAAGATTACTTCGGTGACTTCACTGAGAAGACTGTATTTAAATCTATAACAGAATATATTGCAAACTACAATAGTGTGCCAACCAAAAGCGCCTTAAAGATTGCTATCGATGAGAAAAGCAACATATCAGATGATCAGTATACTACAATCATTGAAACGATTGATGGTCTAGATTATGATGCTAAAACTGATTTAGATTGGATCGTAGATAAGACTGAGAAGTTCTGCCAAGACAAGGCAGTCTTTAATGCTGTTCGTGAATCCATTCTTGTGTTAGATGGCAATCACAAAGATTTAGATAAGGGTTCTATTCCTGATCTATTGACTAAGGCACTTGGTGTATCTTTTGATCAGAATATTGGTCACGACTTCCTCGAACAACCAGAAGATCGATATGAGTTCTATCATACGAAAGAAGACAAAGTTGCGTTTGACTTAGACTTATTCAATAAGATCACTAAAGGTGGCTTGTCTCGCAAATCTCTGAGTATTGCTCTCGCAGGTACTGGTGTTGGTAAGACGTTGTTCATGACACACTGTGCGGCAGCCAATCTTATGGATGGCAAAAACGTTCTATACATTACTATGGAAATGGCAGAAGAGAAGATTGCTGAACGTATTGACGCTAATCTCCTAAACACTACGATTGATGCACTTCAAGAAATACCTAAAGATGTGTATATGAAGAGAGTTGACAGAGTGAAAGGCAAGACTACTGGTAAGTTGATTGTCAAAGAGTATCCGACTGCTAGTGCTGGTTCTGCACATTTCAGACATCTTTTAAACGAATTAAAGCTAAAAAAGAACTTTAGACCAGATATCGTGTACATCGATTATCTAAATATATGTACTAGTTCGAGAATGAAAGCTGGCGCTAATGTGAATTCTTACACGCTTATCAAAGCAATCGCTGAAGAGTTGCGTGGTTTGGCAGTAGAGTTTAACGTGCCTATCTTAAGTGCTACACAAACAACTCGTACTGGTTATAGTAGTTCAGACTTAAACTTAGAAGATACTTCTGAGTCCTTTGGTCTACCAGCAACTGCTGATTTTATGTTTGGTCTGATCTCAACTGAAGAGTTAGAAGGTCTAGGGCAACTGATGGTAAAACAATTAAAGAACAGGTGGGGTGACACTAATTATCTGAAACGTTTTGTAATAGGAATTGATCGATCTAAGATGAAATTATTTGATGCTGAAGAATCAGCACAAGATTTAGTTGATGATACTCCTGTTGCAGATAAGGGTAACTTTTCTAGTAGAATGAAAGAAGAGAAGTCCAACGACGGTAGTGTCTTATCCTATAGAAAGCGAAATACTGAGAAGAAATCAAACTTTGGTGGCTTCAAATAATAAAGGAATAAATGAGAATATACTGGAATAAATTTCACTCGATGATGAAGAGTGGAAGAATACATAGAGTATTAAACAAATACTTAAGTTAGGAGAAACATATGTGGTTGTGGATTTTAAGTAACGTAGCGGGGTCACTATTAGGTGCCGCATCTACAAAATGGTTCAAAGATACTAGAGCAGGTCATTGGTGCTATAACAAGTTCGATGATATTGCTGATTGGGCTACCGAAAGGTATGGCGTTGATATTCTTGATAAAGAAAACATTGCTTGGAAATCCAAGTATCCAAATGTATCTAAGAAGATTGATGAGTTAGAAGCAAAGATAGTTGAATTAGAGAAGAACAGTCACCCTTGCAAAGAACTACATGAGTTCGATGTATGGCCGGAGTTAGATGCTAGAATCAAAAAACTAGAGGAAAAGACTTTTTGGAAAAAATAATGCTCTATCTTGTAACTAAAGTCAACAAAGAGTTTCAAGTTTTAGAACAGTCCACCGGACTTAATCTATTCACTACGACTAATGCCAACGAAGCAGAACGTATGCGAGTGCTATTGAATAATGGTAGTGGCTTTGATGGGAACACACCAAGCTTTTTTATCAAGGAAGTTGCCCAATAAAAAAGGCAACTAAAAGCTGCCTTTTCTAAATAGTTTGCGTGACTGGGAGGAACCCCACCTGCATATAAAATGCGACCCCAGTTATTCCTTTTGTGAGTTTTTTAAAAACGTCCACACTTGCCTCTTGTGTTGTTACACATTCACACGCACCCATGCGACTATTTATACATTTTTAAAACCCGTGTCAATCTTTTCGTAATACTAAATAGCATCACCTGCAACAGAAGAAGGAATAGTTCATGTCAGTGGCTCCAGACGAAGGAGTCTTTCTAGATATTGAAGTTATGGAACTGGTTGACGGATGTATAGAATCATCTGTGCCTATCTATCTAATGGCTCAATATGCAAAATGTGTTGAACACGATCCGTTGTTATCAGAAAGCTACCTTAAAAAATTGTCAAAGAAAATGCTTGACAATTGGAATAAAATAGTGCATAATCATAAACATCTGATCAGTGAAGAAGACCTTAAAAACGTTGACTTTACTGGCGATTATCCAAAGCGCACAGAGATTGGTGTGCAACAGATGAGGTATGTATATTATGGCACTAAACGCAGAAACAATCCGTGAAGTCAAGTACGCTTTAGAAGAAGCCGAAATGCTTGAGTTCGCACTAAACGCTTATGATGAGCGTAGGATACAAAGCAACGCCAGCAAAATGTCTGGTGTACCATTGAAACTGGTACGTAAAGTATACTCGGAGACACAATCATGAGTATGCATATGATAAAAGGTATTTACGCTCCTAAGTCGAAAAGGCGTAAAGCCAAGAAACTCGACATGAGTAAAGTTGAAGTACAATGGAGACAGTATAACAAAGATATGAGGCGCAAGCATATGCACTCATGTCAGTTCGATACGCTAGATGAATATGTTGCATATATATCTGGTAAACTAAAACCTAAGAAAAGAGAATTTATACCATATGAACCGACGCCAAGTGCACCGCAACAGAATAAGATACCAAGCCAGACGGCGAGCCCAGTTCATGGAATCCCACAAGCAGGAAGACGAAAAGAGCGACAAGTCTACACAGGAGACTACATCGTCGGAATTGCCACCATGCATAAGTCAAACGCAGTACCTATTACGAACCAAGAACAAGCAATAGAGATAGCAAGGATGGCTAAATGACTCGCTCATAAATAGTAGAAACAAGAGGAATCTACTGAATCATGAGTATGGAAGCATATGCTAAAATTGGAGAAAACCTGAACTCTATCGTGAAAGCGAAGAATTATCAGGTTGCTCCTCTGTATCCTAAAGGTAAGCCTGGTACTAATGATAAGTCTACTAGAGAGTTTCGCCTGCAACTGATTGATAAGAATCGTGATACGAGTGCCGATGTTATCGCACACCTTAAGATGCAGTTACGTAAAGATACTAGTTTAGAGAGTGTGACGTTCAATGATATCTCTCCTAATAGTTCTAAGTTTCCTAGTTACGGCTTTACCTTTGATGGTCTCAAGTACGACATCATCATTGCAAGAGGTGCCAATGCGGGTGAAAAGTTCGAAGTACGAACAGTCAAAACACTAGATAACTTTTTCAAAACTCGTACAGATAATGAGACATCTGAAGTTGTAACTCTAATGAGTGAATCATATGCTCCTTTTGCAAACGCTGAGATCGTTGGTGCAAAGCAGAGAACGGGAGCAACAAAGAAAGAAGGTATACCTATTGATAAGCTAGGCGCTATCATAGGAGATATCATTCTTACAGACAATCAGAATAATGAATGGTACATATCACTGAAAGATATTAACGGTAATACTTTTAGTTCGTATTCTGGTGCCGCATCTCTATTCAACTCTGCAGGCGATCTGCAACCAAACTCTGCTGGTGCTAAGTTTCTAAACACATTTGGTGTAGATTTAAACAGAGTGCAAGAAGGGTTTGATGAACGTGGTAGTATAAATAAAGTTAGACCGAAACTCGCAGTATCAAAAGCCAGCGCAAGAGAGATCGAAAAGATTTTCAACAGAGCGTGGGGTATGAACTACTTCTACGTAAGGCGAATGAGAACTGGGTGGAAAGTCTTCTGGTTAGGTAAAACTAAGTTGGATAAGTTATCTCAAAATATAAAAATTGATGATATAAGATATCCATCCACAAAATCTAAACAGATTACGATATTATGTAGTAACACAGTTGAGAACTATGTAATTGAGTTGAGAAATTCTAAAGCTGGTGAATACCCAAACGATACTAAATTCAAGGTTAAGAAATGACAGTCAGATTTAAAAGTTTTATTACCGAATCAGTCGGTGCAAAGGGACTAGCATACGAAAAGAAAGTTTTCGATGCAATGAAGTCTGCTGGAGTGATTGGCTTAGATGTGGGTAGCAAACCAGGCGCAGGATACAGTAATCAAGGCGCAGGTGATATTGAAGCATTATACAACGGTAAAGAATTCAATATCGAAATTAAACTAGACAAGAATGCACAGATGGGCGGTACGTCTATTAGAATAGACACGCAGAATAAGACCCACACCTTAGTCAAACCCGATGCGGTAGACGATGACGCTATTCCATTTTTCATAGAAGCGGCAAAGAAACAAGACAAAGCACTAAAAGATTGGGTTAACTTTATTCGTAAGCAAGAGCCTGTAGCATTCCACAAAAAAACACCATATACGATACCTTTCGGTTCAGTCACTAAAGACGCATGGTCAGCGGCACAGAAAGCTGGCTACTTAACTAAGATGAATGCGGTACAATCTTTTGACTCAGCGAAAACAATCGCTAAAGCATATAACCGAAAGAACGTATATTACATTCAGATTGGTAAAGCAGGTCTTTTCTATCTAGGAAGCAATCCCTTAAAACTAGATGTTCCAGAATACAAAGGATCTGTTAATATCGAATTTAGATTAGGACCATCTGGAAGTAAAGCAAGAAAATTTGAAGGCGAAGACTATCGTGTCGTCGGTGCTGGATATCGCTGTCAAGGCAGACTGAAGACTAATATCAAGTCTACGTATAGCCTCGATAATCCCGAAGACGTAAAGAAATTGTTTGGAGTATAACATGAAACGCCTATCGTCATTTTTGACTGAAGACAAGAACACACATATGGAGCACCTCGAAGACAACTTGCTAAATGCAGGCGTTGACGGTGCTAGAGACTCGATCAACTATCTACGCTCTTTGCGTGATATGTTAGCTGGTAATTCAAAATCCCAAGTCAACGTGACTGTCAAATGGGATGGAGCACCAGCAGTGTTTGCGGGTATTGATCCTTCTGATGGTAAGTTCTTTGTTGCGAAGAAAGGTATCTTCAACAAGAACCCTAAGGTCTATAAGACTAAAGCGGATGTTGATGCTGATACAAAAGGTGATTTGAATACTAAATTAAATTTGGCACTGAGATACTTGCCAGCTATGAATATAAAAGGAGTGATACAAGGTGATTTCCTCTATGCGAAGAAAGATATTAAGAAAGTACAGATTAACGGTGAACCGTATATTACTTTCCATCCTAATACGATTGTTTACGCTATACCAGAAAAAAGCAGGCTTGCTTCTGAAATCCTCAGATCCGAGATCGGTGTGGTTTGGCACACTAACTACAGAGGAAAATCTTTTGAATCAATGTCAGCGTCTTTTGGAGAGAAGATTGCAAGCAATCTTAAAGGCTCAAGATCGGTCTGGTCAGTAGACGCAGTATACAAAGATGTTACTGGTCAAGCTACGATGACCAAGACAGAGACAGATGCAGTAACGCTTCTTCTATCAGCGGCAGGCAAGCAGTTCAACAAAATTAACAAAGCAACTTTTGATGGCATTACAGAGAACGAAGATTTACTTGTAAGAGTGAAGACATACGTTAACGTTCAAGTTCGTGCAGGTCAGAAGATTGATAGTCCTTCTAAGTTCGTCTCTGGTCTAATGGAATACATCTACGAGTACTACCAGAAAGAAATCGATAAGAGGAAATCTGAGAAGGGCAAAGCTAGTCAAGAAGAGAAGCGTAAAGAGATCATGTCTTACTTCTCTAATACAGATAAATCTCAGATCGTAGGACTGTTTGAACTATACAATCTAATTGTAGATGCTAAGTTGATGATTATCAGAAAACTCGACAAAGCAAAAACAGTTGGAACATTCCTCAAAACTAAAGACGGATACAAAGTGACTGAGCAAGAAGGCTTTGTTGCTATTGATCGCATGGGTAAAAATGCAGTCAAACTAGTAGACAGACTACAGTTTAGTAATGCTAACTTTTCTCCAGACTACATTAAGGGCTGGCAGAAGTAAGTCAGGTTGTCACAGATGCAGACGATGCATCACGGGTATTCGGAAATGTCATTGTAATTTAGAGTAAAAATCAACTTTTCTTGTATAAATATTTGCGTCAACAAGATTGACATAACACATTTATCACATACGAAAGGTTACATAATGGCGCACGTATTAGCCGCAGTACGATTTTTAGATTTCTCATTCTTATCTGCTTACATCTACAAAGTAGTGAGATACTTCGAAGACCGCAAGACTTATAGAGAAACATATAATCAACTATCAAAACTTACAGACAAAGAACTATCAGACATTGGTCTGCATAGAGGACTAATCCACTCAGTATCAATTGGCAAATATTCTCCAGATAGATCAGATAATCCAAACTTGCGAGGTTGGGTATAATGACTGAAGCAATTTTGAAATTTACATTCGCACCTCTTTCTGGTTTTTGGGGCACAATGTGGTCGATTGGCGAATCAGCCGGTAGAGCAAGAGCCGCATCTGAACTATCACGAATGGGCATGCACGAAGAAGCAAAACGATTAATGTTAGAGAAATAGAATGATAAAAAGATTTATGAAAGCAATGGAATATAGAAGCTATTGCATGTCTATCAAAAAATTACGAGAATTAGGATACTATGAAAAAGCCCGAGAGATTTCGGAATATAAACATACAATGTATAAAACTTATTAAGCTAAAATATTTTATCGTGGCTTTATGTGTCACGATAGTCGCATTCGATTCTGGATCGAGACCTTTAAAGAAAATGGCATTATCATCGGTTCGTGTTACGCTAAATAGTAATACGAAGTCTTAACGTAAAGCGGGCTTCATGCCTGCTTTCGCATTTAAAGGAGAATAATATGAATTGGTTAAAAAACAGATTAATGGAACGCACATCTTGGGATGGTGGAGTTCTTATCGCAGTTGGTGTAGTTGCACTTATGTTTCAAGGTCTAGTCGGTTGGGCAGCATATGGCGCAATTGCTTATGGTATCTTTACGCTTATTAAGTCGGAGGACTAATCGTGACTTTTGAAGACATGACAAAGAATGAACTCGAGGAGCACGGCAGAACTCTCGGTATTGAATTGGATCGTAGACTAACTAAATCAGTGTTAATTGATCAGCTTAACGAACACTTATCCACTCCAGAAGAAAACTTAGATCCCATCTATGAAGATGCAGAACTTGAAGAAGAATGGGGACAAGCAGACATTGAGCATCCTTTAATGCCAGTAGATGCCTTTGTTGCGCCAATTGCAGAAGAGATTTTTGTAGACCCAATACAGGCAATTCAAGCAGAAAAAGACGCAAGACGTGGAGTTCATAACCAATCGGAAATGGTACGTCAAGCAGAAGAAAAATATCAAATACTAAGAGATAAGCGTATCAATGCTGAAGTATTAGAACTAAAAGCACACACCGAAGTAGAGGTTGCTAGAAAAAATTTATCTAGTGTGCAAAAGGCATGGGAAGACAGTAAGGAACTACTGTAATTTATAAATAGTACATAACAAATCGTTGTAGTAAGACTACGGTAAACCTACGATAGAGGAAGAAAAATGGAAGACAAATCTATGGAAGAGCCAGAAGCAAATTCTGGTGAAGAGCCAACTCCAAAGAAGGCTACGAAAAAAACTACTAAGAAGGTCAAAGATGAACTTCTAGTAAAGAATGCGATTGAGATCAATCCTAAACTTGAAGAGGCTCCTAATAAAGCAGTCGTTTTAGGTTGGGGTAGAATGAATCCAATCACTGTTGGTCACGAAAAGCTGGTCAACAAAATCAAATCTGTTGCTAGACAAGAAAGTGCAACACCTCTCATTTACATATCTCATAGCCAAGACGCTAAGAAGAATCCGTTAGATTACGATGACAAGATCATGCTTGCAAAGAAAGCATTTGGTAATAAACTCATTGTTAAGTCAAATGCCCGCACTATCATTCAAATCATGCAAGAACTACAGAAGAAGTTCTCCAGAGTTATTTTGGTAGTTGGACAAGATCGCATTAAACAGTTTGATGATCTTCTAAACAAATACAACGGCAAAGACTATACATTCGACAACATCTCTATCGTATCTGCTGGTGATCGTGACCCAGATTCTGAAGGAGTTGACGGCATGTCAGCGTCCAAAATGAGAGTTGCAGCCTCACAAGGCGATTTCAAAAAATTCAAAACAGGTCTACCTCGCAGACTCCAATCAGATGCACAAGATGTATATGACATGGTACGTGGCGGAATGAAGATTGCAGAAATGCTAGAACTAGATGAAGCATTGACTATTCAGCAAAGACGCATGAGAGCAATTACCATGCGTAAGTTTAAATCGAAGATTGCTCAAGGTCGTAGACGTATGGCTAAGAAAGCCGCTACTATGGACAAACTAAAGTCACGTGCAAGAAAAGCCGCAATCAAAATCATTCGTAAAAAAGTAGCAGGCAAGAAAGGCGAGAAGTACGCAACTTTGTCTCCATCAGAGAAGATGCTTATCGATAAACGTGTCGCTAAGAAGAAATCTGCTATTGATAGAATCGCTAAGAAATTGCTTCCGCAAGTACGTAAAGCTGACCTAGCTAAACTATCAGGCAAGAAAAGTGCTAACGAAGAGTTTGAATCATTTCTATTCAATGAAGAGTTCGCACAACTTTTTGAAGAGCCCACTACAGGACAAGACCCAGATATCAAAGATAAGAAGGGTACACAGCCTGCAGTATATTACAAGGGTTTAGCCAAGTCAACTAAAGATAAGCGTGACGCACATTTCAAGAAGCACGGTAAAAAAGATGATGATGACAACTCTGCATATAAACCTGCACCTGGTGATGCAGACTCAGAGACTAAGACATCTAAGCACACTAAGAGATATCATCAGATGTTTAACAAAGAAGGTCAAATCAAATTAGATCGCCGCTTTCGTGCATTTCGTTCAAGAAAAGAAGAAGTTGAACTAGATGAGATAAGCATTAATACCGATGCTGAGAAGAGACTAAAGAAACAGCATAAAGATGAAAGATCAAACTTATCTAAAGAGCATGAGCGTGAAATGGACGGACTGCTTACTAGAGAGTTGCGTAAGAAGATCACGCAAGTAAACAAAGAAGAATTTCAATCAGAAAAAGACCTGATTGCATTCATCGAAGAGACTACTAATGATGTATTTGATCAAGTAGAACTAGATGAAGCAAAAGGTAATGAAGGTCTTAAGAAGAAAGCTGAAAAGTCTGGCATGCCATTAGGTATTCTACGTCAAGTTTATAACAGAGGCATCGCCGCTTGGAAAACTGGTCACAGACCTGGTACGACTCCACAGCAATGGGGCTTTGCACGTGTAAACTCTTTCATCACTAAATCATCTGGTACTTGGGGCAAAGCAGACGCAGACTTAGCCGCTAAAGTGCGTAAAGAAGAGACTGAAAACGTTACCGAAGCACTTAAAAATCCGTATAAAGGAAAACCCGAACGTGATCTAAAGCGTAAGCTTGCTTCCTTCGAAACTCAATTAGCCGACTTAATTAAAAAGAGCCGTTTCCGTCAACGTAAAGATATCGAAGGCGAAATACGAGATATGGAAACAAAGGTACAGCAAGTAAGGTCTGCATTAAAGGAAGATGTAAACGAAGCATTCGAAGAGTTATTCACGGAGAAAAGAAGCACACAAGACCTTATCAAGTCTAAGCTAGGTTCTATTACTAACAGAAAGAACTATCAACAAGCAACGAAAACTTTGATAACTCTACTCGATAGAAAAAAGAAAGAATCGAAGGGTAAGATTAGACATGGCGTAGGATACTATGCCGCACAAATCGCAAAAAGTTACGCAGGCGTTGACGGCAGAACATTAGCAGATATGGTGCCTAGTGATTATGTATTCGAACAAGGCGGTGCTGGTGATAGAGGTACTGAAAAAGTCACTAAGCGTTACAAGAAAGATACTCCTGGCGAGACTGTCACTGAGTCAGTAGATGATCTATTTGAAGCACACTTCGAAGAAGAAGTTACTCAGAAGCAGTTGAATGACTTAGAAAGGTTTGCAGATAGATTACTTGACAAGTTTGGTATTGACGTAGAATTCACTCGCCACTTTGCTGATCGTATGAATGATGAACGCAATAAGCCTGCTATCACTATTGCAGAACTTCAGCGAGTATTCAAAAAGATTGCAAAGAACAAAGCAAAGAACATTCGTCAAAATCCTGACATCGAAGCAGTACTTAAGGACATTCAAGCAGATTTGAACTTACCTATCGTAATCAACTATGATAGCGAAAAAGACGAATACGAAGTAGTCAACAAGACTATCATGCGTAAGAAGAACTTTGGTACATCTAGTAAAGTGATCAAGGTATGAAGAAGTTTAGGAACTTTGTGACAGAACTTAAGGTCTATGAACCTAAGTCCACAGATACTCTCGGTTTTACAAGAGACAAGATGCCTCAAGTAAGATCGAAGGATTATGATGGACTTATCAAGCATCTGAAGAAGAATAACGTTGCTGTAAAAAAGACTAAAGTTCCTGCTAAGAGTTTAAAGCCTATTCAGAAAGAATTTAACAAAGATAAGATTGTAGGGGCAATCGCTAAGATCAAGACTCTTGGTCAAGCAAAACCTCTGATTGTGAGTAAAGATAACTATATCATTGACGGACATCATCGATGGTTAGCCGCTCGAAATGTAGGTGGAAATATAGATATCATGCAAGCAGATGTGAAAGTTCATGAATTATTAAAACACGTGTACAGCTACCCAAAGACTTTCACAAAAAAGATACACGAAGGAAATGAAAATGTTTTGGAGAAAAAATAAAATGAGTAAATTTGAACTAACAAAAGAGATGCTGGCAGCAATGATTCCTGGCAACTCAAAAGTAGATATGTGGTACGATGCGATTGTAGAAATCTTTCCTAAGTACGACATCAACACGCCAGAAAGAATGGCTGGATTTATAGCACAATGTGCCCACGAAAGCAACAACTTCAAGTCACTAGAAGAAAACTTGAACTATAGCGAGAGTGCATTGAATAGAGTATTCGGACGTTACTTTGGTAAGTCACCAAAGCGTAACGCAAAAGAGTATGCACGTAACCCAGAGATGATTGCCAACTACGTATATATGGATGAGTTTCGTAAGTACAAGATGGGCAACGTTAAAGACGGTGACGGGTGGTTGTTTAGAGGTCGTGGATTAAAGCAACTTACTGGTCGTGAGAACTATACTAAGTTTGGTAAGACTGTTAACATGTCTGCTGAACAAGCCGCTGAATACGTAGCAACTGAAAAGGGTGCTATCGAAAGCGCATGTTGGTTCTGGAAGACATCTAAGTTAAATGCTATCGCAGACAAAGGCGATATTGTTAAAATGACTAAGAAGATCAACGGTGGTGATATTGGACTTGATGATAGAACTAAGC
>ENA-OREM01000276-OREM01000276.1-marine-metagenome-genome-assembly--contig:-NODE-276-length-40624-cov-8.583989_pt1 | contig 40624 bp, 36 predicted proteins | sample MGYA00248623_ERZ508561 | MGnify/ENA primary metagenome ERZ508561 (study PRJEB26227, sample SAMN06264494) | marine metagenome | isolation source: Columbia River Estuary | place: USA:Columbia River Estuary...
GCCGATAGACCAGAGGCCGACCATGCACTAACATTCAAACTGGACCACTCGATGGGGGCACTCCAGTAAAACAGTCGACGCAAAAAATATGAATGCTTTCTGTATAAGCGAGAGCTTTATTGCACGAGTCTGTTTGGCCTGGGTAGCAGACCTCTGAGCTGCGGGAATGCCGCACCGCAGCGTTCAAGCCCGGCGTGAAGGTCCGCTAAGGGCCGTTCATGTCGTTCGACACCAATGGCGGAATGCGGACCTTCGCTGCAGATGCGAGACATCTGACGTAGTCGGCAAAAAGCGGACATTAATATTCTGCATGGTGTTGATTTCGAAATCTAGGCATGACCCCAAAACCTCACTGGATGCCATGGCATCGTAGTATCTATGGAGACAGAGAGCACAAACGCAAAAACTACGCTATTTTCTCTGATATTGAATGCTCATCCATCAGTTCGACCAGTGTTTTCCCAATCGCCCTTCCAAGGAACGGGGGAACAGCATTTCCGACTTGGATGTACTGCTCCGTCTTTGAACCTTCGAATTCAAAGCTGTCGGGAAAACTCTGCAATCGTGCCGCCTCTCGAACCGAGATTGCGCGGTCCTGTTCAGGGTGGAGATATGCACCCCAGTGGATGTCGCACTTCGTGAGGATTGTACAAGCCTGCTTATCCCAGGTCATTCTACCATATCTCTTCGTGTGGTCAGACCGCTTGGCCCGTTTCATACCAGCAGGTAGAAGGTCGAACGTTATGTCCCTCCAACTTCCACCGGGAGGAATGTGAGCCATACGGTCGATATTCACCTTACCCAGTCGAGGTGCCACATGGCAGGTGACCTTGGTGGCATTGCCGCGAAGAGCTTTCTGATACGCCCCCCGCGTTCCACCTAAGCTTTTAATCGGGTTCATTTTACAGATCGGCAGCGATCCAATCCTTGATCTCTACAGAAAAAAAATCGGTATGGATGGATGACCGCGAAACGCGCTGCCAAAAAAGAGAACTCTGAAGCTTCTTAATACTCACTAGCCAGAAATACCGTCATGACACGAGCGGTCACGCTTGGATCAGCAGGATTAATTGAGCCTCCGGTCAGGTTGCTGTCATAACAATCGATCTTCCAGAAGATGCGGTGGCCTTTGTATGTGATCGCACCGAAGTCATGTTCGCCGTATGGGTCATTGTCCTCTGTGAACGCATCGAAGTCTGCTACCTCTTGCATGATCTGGTGTAGCGCATGCGCCCCCATATCCATTATACTCGGCGTTGCTATAGCAGTGCCACCAATCTGAAACTTCCGGAAACGATCATTGAGATCCCGTATTTGTTTAATCTGAGTGCTGTGTTCTATTTTTGGCAATGAACTATCATCCGTGTGATCTGTCATATCCACGTTCCTGTATTGTATGATTTTGGGAGTTTGGAGCAGGCCCGTTCATTCGAGCCTGCTAGGGTCGTTAGCTAGTTCAACATCTGACTTCTAGAATTCACTTTCTAGCATCAACGTCATGAACCTCTTGGTCTGCGCTGGATCCGTCGGATCGGGGGAACAATCATCCAGATCGTTATTGTAGTAATTGATCTCCCAATATATCAGTCAATTGCTAACGGTGATTTCGCCGCTTTCGTGCTCACTATCATCATCGCAGCTACCGTCGCCTTCAGATGCGCCGAGGCGCTTTAATATGTTCTCGACTTCAGAACGGCCCAAAAAGTGTATTCCCATCGAAATCGTAACGACGCCCCCTTTGGTTGTTTTTCGAAAGCTATCGTTGAGGGCACGATTCTTTTGCATTGGCGACATGGTTGCATTCAGTTTGACATGCTCCGAGTGTGCGTTTCCCGTCATGGTACGCTCCTTAATGTATGAAATTTTTGATGATTGGTGGCACCAAAGACGATACCTTGATGCGCACAGCAGCGTTATACGCTGTGCTATTGCGCGTTACGCTGCACGATACAGCATAACGAAATCAATTATTTTGTAAAATTAGTTATTAATATCAATATATTAGGACAAAAAATCTTGGTTTGAATTTAGCAATTTCTATGGCATTGGCGCTATAGAGTAACATTCGCTTCTACGCTGGGTGGTCGCTCGGTGGTTGCTAGGAACGAAAAACGGGCTAGCAGAAAACTACTAACCCGTTGAAATTTATGGTGAGCCGGTCGGGATCCGAACCCGAGACCTACTGATTAAAAGTCAGTTGCTGTGTATTCTCATTTCCTGAGGATTTGTCGCATTTTCCCATTTTATATAATTTATATGCGCTTGTTCGCCACGCTGACCTCCGCTAACCTACGAACAGTTCCGCCATTTTGTCTCGCTGAGTGTCTCGCTGAATATGCCAAGTCTAAACATCACCTGCAAGATCGATCAACGATCCATCGACAAGTACGTCAAGGAGCAGAAGGCGCTTGGCGATCGTGTGACGCTGTCCGACCAAGCTTGTTCTGGATTGAAGCTCGTTATTAACAGCCGAAGCTGTAGCTGGACCTATGCTTATCGAAAGCGCGGATACACTGACGGTGGTAAGAGGCACGCGCAACGCACGATGAAGTTGGGTGATCCTATTTCGATGTCGCCGCCTGAAGCTCGGCTTGCTGCAGAGACGGTCAAGGCGCTGGTACGCGCAGGGGATGATCCAGCTAGCACCCAACGGTCTGCTGAAAGATTGCGTTTAGCTGAAGCGTCGAAAAAGCAGACATGCACGGCTTGGCTGGCGCGTTACGCGACTGAACGCATGCGGGACGGCCATGACAAGTACCAGCGAGATGAGTTGCGCAACGTCCGGTTCGCACTTCAGGAGCTGGACTTGGTTGATGCTTATCCCGAAGAGTGTGCGCCACGACATATCCGTGAATTGGCTGATATGCATCGGGAGCGTCCAGCAACAGGTCGACAACGTCTCGGAGCCGTGTCTCGGTTTCTGGACTACTTGCTTGACGAGGAGGTTCTGCAGTCAAACCCCTGCGTGTCCGTTTCAAAACGCCGCCGTCCAAAGCCGCCGCCTCCGAGAATGAACTTTTACTCACCGGATGATCTGCGGGCTCTGTGGAATGCTGATGGCCTAAAGCTTCAGTACCGGCGGTATCTCAGGTTTATGATCACGACCCCCCTCCGGGCCGCTGAAGGGTCGGAGCTAGCTTGGGGACAAATAGATGCTGATCGTGCTGAGATAAGCCTCAGCTTTGACGACACTAAAAATTCAGAACATTTCATCATGCCTCTTAGTCCGATGGCAGTTTCTGTAATCGGATCCGATCACCTGACGCATGATCGCCTTGTGTTTCCGCTTTCTGCGCGAAGGGGCGAAAAGATGACGTCGTGGAGCCATTTCAATCGCTGCGTACGCACGGCCTCTGGCATAAATAATTTCATCTTACATGATCTACGGCGGACCTTCTCTACCCTGATGGCAGAGAACACCGACGTCTCAGAGAGTATCATTGATAGCCTACTGAACCACAAGCAGAGCGCCACCCGAGGTGGTGTGATACGCCACTACCAGCAGGCTAAGCACTTGGAGACACGACGTAGTGTCATGAAGGAATGGGGGCAGTTACTGGAGGGATGGATATGAACAGTAATAATGGCGTGGATGGCGGGCGGTCTCACGGAGGGAAGCGTGCTGGGGCAGGACGAAAGCCGAAATGGTCATTTGAAGATGTCTTGGCAGTTGGGCAAATGTGTGAAGGCCGATGGCGTGAAGCTGAAGCTGCTGCCGTCATAAGAAACAAAGCAGTCAAGTTTTCGGAGCAATCAGAGATAGGCAGCCTTCATAGATCAGCGAGTTTAGTTCCCATAGGCGACCGAGGTGCTTGGCTGAACAGTGAGGCTGGCGAGACTCACCATGATGATGTTGAGGTCGAGATTGAGTTCCTGAACGAAGCAATATTTGGCGAGCCTTCCCAAAACCGTGTGGTCAGTATTTCGAATAAGCCGCCGCGGGGGACGCGTAAGCTAATTCTAGAAGAAGCAGCTACCAAATTTTGCGTTAAAGTCAAAGAAGCAAGTAACCTCTGGGAGGCTTACCGTCGCTTCGAGCGCGATTAATATCAATAAACTTGATTGTTAGGCACTTCTGAAATCATGCGAAACCGATCGGCTAAAAGAGTGGCATACCGTAACAAGGAGCCCCAAAATGCCACAGAAGTGTTCATGGATACCCGATCAGCCACTGCCGCAATACGCGGACAAGCCGACGGCTGCTGCGATCATTACCCATCACTTTTTCCCAATCAGCCCACGCACGCTTGAGCGGTGGCCGTTGACTGTCCGACGCCCAAACAAGGCGACCGTGTATGCGGTCGCCGAAGTAATGGCGGTTGCTGAGGCGAAGCTGAACTCGGCTTACGCTTATAAGCAGTCGGAGGGATGATCATGGCAAACGCCAGCACCCCCCCCGTACCCCCGGCGATTGATGGGTGCAGATCTACACAGACGTATTCACACAGGGAGCGGGATGATAACTATCGCTCGGTTATCGTATGGCTTGCCCCACGCTGGCGCGTCATCCTATGTAAGGATCGCGCCCAGTGGATCATCCAACATCGCACGGCTGACCCTTTGCACCGGGGCGTTTGGCGGGCGCGCACGTATGTCACGACCAAAGACAGCCTCGTCCGCGCCTGTGCAAGGTTAGAACCGCTCTCTGACCCATCCGTGACGGTCATTCTCTCGGTCCTGCCTGATCGAATTGGGGGCGAAGCATGAAAGATCAATCGTCAGCCGAGACCGCAATCGACAAAGCCAAAGCGATGATTGAAGGCGGCTGGCGCATTGTGCCAATTCTGCCCAAGCAAAAACGGCCCGCCCACACTGGTTGGACAGAACGCGAGTTCACCTCGGAGGACTTTCGGCCAGACAGCGGCATTGGAATTGTCACGGGTCAGGGTATCGTGGCTCTGGATGTGGACGCCTATTGCGAGGACGTGAGCGCGGCTATCGTAACGGAAGCCATGCGGCGTTTCGGCGCCACGCTAGAGCGCGTCGGGCAAGCCCCCAAGACGGCGCTGTTCTATCGTGGTCTCGACATCAAGAAACGTGACGTCACGCTCCAGCCAACTGGCAAAGCGCCCAATGGCAAGCAAGAGAAGCTCGAGGTGCTTGGCAACGGCCAGCAAATCGTGGCCTTCGGCATTCACCCAGACACTGGCCAACCCTACAGATGGAAAGGCGTGAGGCCGTGGGACACGTTTCCGGGATGGGTTGATAATTTGCTGCCTGAGATTACCCAAGAGGGGTTGGACGATTTCCTTAATTGGGTCGCCGCTGAATACGGCGAACAACGCAAGCTTTCACAACGGGCCGCGCCAATGATGGTAGCCTCTGCCGCGCGTGGGTGGGGAGAAACCGCTCTGTCAAACGAGATCGCTGAACTGGTCAGAACGCCCGAAGGCGACCGAAACAACGCGCTCAATACGTCCGCCTTCCGCATGGGCCAGATCGTCGGTGGCGGTCACTTGGACGAAGACGAAGCGGTGGCCGCGTTAAAACAGGCGGCATTACAGATGGGCTTAGAGGCTCGCGAGATCCACCCCACGATCAAGAGTGGTCTGACCGCAGGGAAGAGTGAGCCGAGGCACCCCGAAAAACGCGCAGCAGAAGCCCATCTGGACGCCAAGACGGCAAAGGACGCGGATCGGATTGCTAAGCGTATCAAAGACGGCCTGAAAGACGTTTTGGCAGAAGTCGGAATCAAAGTCGACGCCATTGCCGTCGATGCCGAGCGCGTCGGGAAGATGATAGGTCGGTCGTTCTGGTCCGCGTCTCAATCGAAGCTTCACTTTCTCAACCGCGAGGGTCATTTGGTCAAATTCACTCAGGGCGAGGGCTGGAAGTTCATGCTGGCTACTTTCGGCTCTCCAGTCGGTGCTGATGAGATAGCAGCGTGGGTGTCTCAGGTAATACCAAAGGATCGGCAAGCGGCAGAGAAAAGCCTAAGGGCTGCCATTCGTACACCGGTCATGGATCACATCCTCCTGTATCGGCAGCGAGATATGATTGCATGGGCCGTGGATATGTTTGCCACTAATGAGGTATTCGTATTGCGCGAACATGACGCCCAGATTGTCCTGCCGCACATACCGTGGACAACCGGACCAATCGACATGCTCTTCGTAGACGACTTTCGCACCCACTGGCCTGACGTGGATGCGGTGCTGAAATTCATCATTGATGCGCGTTTTGCAGGGGATCGCAAGAAGGCCTACCTTTGGTGGCAAGCCGACTCCGACTTCGGGAAAGGCCTTTTTACGGGGCTTCTCAAAGACCTCGGTGTGGTGGTTGAGACATCAACAAAGGAAATCGAGAAGGTGATGGAGGGCCAGCCCGTGGGCTTGAGCGCCGACAACTTCAAGCGGGCGATTGTCTTGCTTGTGGACGAGTTCAAGTCGGTTAAATCCGAGCTGAAGCAGCTTCAGAACGAGATCGAGTTGTCGCCCAAGAACCAACTGCGCCAACGGGCGGCGATCTACACAAAGCTGTTCATGAGCGCGGAAAACGTGGCCAGCCTTGTGACCTCCCACGGGGTCGAGGACCAGTTTGCGAACCGGATGAGCTTTATCGAGAACTCAGGTCGGATTGATGATCGCCCAGTCTTTGCTGCAAACAAGTCGGCCTACGCGGTAAACCTGCGGAACTGGATAGCCCTAACCCTCAATCAGCACGTCGAGGAATACCGCAAGTTAGGCAGCAGCGGGGCCGTCACTGTTGCAGATGCAGCTGTGACAGCGTTTCATGCCAGCCGGGGGATCGGCAAGCAGCTGGGGCGAGTGTCTGAAAGCCTACACCAGATCGCGGACGCCTTCCGCGAAGCGATGCTTAACAAGGACCACGATTTCAGTCCAGATGTCATAAACCTGACCAATGGTGGCGTCGGGTTAATTCGCCCGCGCAAACTGTTCGAAGATTGGCTGGCCGACAATTACGACCAGTCGGAGCGCATGACGTTCGTGAAAAAGGCGAAGAACGTTCTTGCCCTCGCCAGTAGGGATGGCGAAGTTAAAGTTCGGCTCACATCAGACCGGAAGTCGGTCAAGTGCCTTCTCCTGAAGGAATAAGCCCCACCGCGCCTGCTGAGCCACCCACCGCGGTGGCTCGGTTCTTTGCCAATGATTACCTCTGATTACCTCCATATTACCTCGATATTACCTGAAAAATCGTTTAAAAACAGGATGATTACCTGATTACCTCTGATTTCTATTTTTGGGATAAAAGAAGAAGAAATAAAGAGAAGAGTAGTACCGCAACCGCGGCAACTGGAAAATACAGGTAATAAAGGTAATCAAGGTAATCATATTGAATTTAAAGAGCTTTTTTTGCCATCTTGAGGTAATCAAGAGGTAATCAAGAGGTAATCACTCCCCCCCTTGGCCCACTGCCGCGCCCCGCAACATCTTGGTCTGCCAGCAATCCCTCGCATGGATAGGGACAAAGGGAGATTGCTATGAAGTTATTTAGCGCGTTGGAAGTCGGCCTGATGTTAGCGGAGGCGTTGGCGGCGCAGTATGCGGACAAGGGTTGGACCGCTTGCAGAATTTCACCAGCCACCTCCCAAAAAACACGCCCTAAATGATGGTTGATATGGGCCAAGGGCTTTAAATGCTTCAAGGCGGCAGGCACCCCCCCCGGGGGTAAGCGGGTAAGGTCGGGGCGGCTGCAGATGCGTGCGCATACAGTTGAGGCCCCGAAAAAATTTGAAAAATCTATGGCAATTACCAAGGTCAGGCAGTTCGTTTCATCGGTGTGTGGATCTCAGCGCCCCATCCAGACGGACAGACACGGACAACCCCCTATAGGGGTGTCCAGTTGTCCGGTGGGGGAAATAGGCGTGGGGTGAGTGCTTGCGGCGCCCTGCCCTTGCGCGCAGCTTGATCGGTTATCGGACGGGGCACTTGCACCGCTGTGCCAATCACATCTGCACCGAATGGCAGTGTCTTGATTGCGCCTACTCGCACTCTGTTATGACCAATATGAGGTGTGTAGAATCGTCAATGTCGAAATAATGATTACCTTGGGGGCCTACCCCCGCTAGCAACGGATCGAACTCAGAGCCAAATCGGACAACGTCAATTCGGTCATTAAAATAAACCGGAAAATCGCCAATAATTCTACCATTTTGCGCCAAATATAAATCTGCTTCCTCCATCACCATTTCCACATTTGGAGTTTTGCCCGTTCGTATATCTATCATTGATATCGTGACGCGCCCGTCAGACGTAACAATACTACCTGATGCTATAACGATGTCTTGAGACTCACCGCTAGACCTGCGACGCATTTCAAAACCGCATTCCATGTTAGTCATGTCCAAAGGTACGTCGCTGACATCCACAGACTCAGGCTCTAAGTAGCCTTCCAACGCATCCAAGCGCTCCAGCGTCGCATAAATATATGGAAAGGCCGAAGTCTGCCCCCAGACATACATACCCGGCAAACTACCTCCACGATCACTTGGATACATCCGCGCCAAATCGATAGGGTCAAGTTCTTTTTCGGTAACTTGATAATGAAACGACCGCAGTAGGATGTCAAAATCTTCGAATTGACGATCGACCTTCCACTGATCAAGCGGCCCCAGTGCAGCCATACTGTCAAGCCGCGTGCACGACCCGTCGTTGCAGGTGTCTGACCCGATAAAATAGCGTTCGGCCAAACTCGGATCGTTAAGCCATGCGTTATGCCCCTCGATTAGCGACGCAATATCTCGGCCATCGTGAATTTTCAGATCGTATAAGTTTACGTCCACCTCTGCTAACATTAGGGCTATGCTTGTGATGTATTCGTTATTATCCACCGCATATCCGGGCGAATCCCAACCCCGCGTCGCATAAGGCGTGAAAATACCGTCGACGTCATACATCGACAGGTTAATCTCAAGATGCTTAACACCTGCGATAAACAACTGACGATCCCCCAGCCGCAGCCCCAGCGCAACATTTGCAACCGACAAGCGCCAATGATTACTACCACAGGAATCAACGATATATCGATCAGGCTTAAAGCTTTCAGGCGCGGAAAATGGGCAAGTACCCTCACCCACCACGGTTTGGTTGTTCAGCATCCAATCGGTAATAAAGCTGTCGATTGCTGCATGATTGTCGAACAGATCGTAAAATAACGCATATGTTGTCCCGATGGACGCCATAAGGGTTGCTTTGAAATAGGAGTCATCCCCGTTCGGTTCCAAATCATAAATCCCCAGAGGCTGAGCGGCCCAGTGATCCAAAATCTCCTGAAATGCATCAATTCCCCCGCCAAAGATTTTTTGCCGATAGTGATAATTACAATTCTGTGCATAAAGCGGCGCATCCCATCTACTCATATCTGGCGGCGACATATCGCGCAGAACAGTTAGACAATCGACATCCATTGGCCGCCTCACCCATTCAACATCCGGAGGTTCGCCAACGGGATGCGTACCCAGATCGGGTTCGCTGAACCGCTGGAAAGGCACCAAACCTGCGATCAAGTTATCACTAATGTAATCGAATGGCGCCGTTGAGACGTCGATGTCATGCAGATCGCTGCGAATTTCCGGAGACCAATCACGGTTACCGAAATGACGATAAGTTGCCGCCGCAGCCTCCAGTTCTGAAATGCCTTGCGCATCGAGGGAGCCATCATAAACCGCACCCAATTCGGCATAAAAACGGTCAATGGCGCGGCCTGTTCGCGGCCCCCACGATCCATCAACAGGCCCCGCATCCAAACCGAGTTGATTTAACAAATGTTGTGCCGTAGCGGTATTACTATCGGCAACGGCTGATGTTGCACATACGGCAATGGCCACAGCTGCACAAAATTCGCGCATGGTGACTCCTTTGAAAATGAGTGGTTTGGGGCGACGCCCTAAGTCGGCAGGTCGCCGAAGAGATTTAAGATTTGTCATCATGGTGCGGTATGTACCGGTTGTTTCGCGCGGACTTACACGCTCGCTATACCCGTTTTTTATCAAGATAACCGCTCGGTTTCAATATGATACTTTTTAAGTTCTCTCCATTGCTACAGGCTGCCTCCCCCTCACGCCAGACGCATGCGTTCAGGACGCTGGCATCGCAACCTAGGCTGACGCGGCGGGAAACTAGCGGTCTGTTGCAGCTTGTATCTGGGAGGGGCGCAAGGGGGGGCTGGCCGCACTATGCGCTGTTTGGTCTGACGAAGCTGCACCGCGAAGTCTTACGGGCCTACACAGCGACGCGCACGCGCGCGGGGGCGGTGTGGCGCGGATGGGTTGCTAATTGCAGGCGTGAGGAAAGAGTGCGTTTTTACGGAATCAAACCGCAGTTCAACGCTGATTTGTCTCGCTGAGCGTCTCGCTGAAAGAATTTCAGGCACACTCAATTATCAACTAAGTCATTGATTTATATGGTGCCCCCACACGGACATTGGTTCCCTAGTAAGGCATCAGTCTACACACCGACATCAACGATAACAGTAGGTTAACTACAGCCACCTGTGTCTGTCTAGGGCACTTCTGGTGGCCTCTGTGGTGGCCTCTGGCGAATAGGGTCCCATGGGAGACAAATGACACCCCCAGTACCTTTGGTGATCTTTGGACTTCAAAAAGAGGGCTAAAGGTCGACGTTGTTGCTGTTGTTGTTGGCCTTCTCTGGGGGGCTTTAGTCCTAAGGTGGTCTTTAGTTAACGATTGCGTCTGTGCGTCTGTTGCGCATGACTTTTCTATAGACTTATCTGGTAAACATATGCCCACTAAGAGTTATCAAAAGTACGGACGCAACAGACGCACAGACGCATTTCTTTGGGGTGGCTTGTTTTGCAAATATTGTCCGGCTGGGAGCTATGGCTTTTGAAGAGGGCAAAGGGAACAGATGGATGACTGGAGATAGCTACGTAGACACCCACGTGAAAGCGTTTGCTGACTATATCCAATGTGATCCTGAGTTAGCCCAAGAGCTGTACTTCAAGCATAAAGTCTCTGAGGCGCTAGATAACGAACAGAAAGCGTCTATAGGTCGGGAATTAAGCACTCTACAGATCGTCAGTAATAACTTGGATAGGGCCGCTAAGGCGTGCAAAGAACTTTCGTTATATGATGATCAGCTTAGAAACGCTCTGAGAATACAGGGCCTGGACCTTCAGCAGCAAATAGATGACCTCAACGGAACTTTGAAAGAAAATACAGACTTCTTCAAAACATCTATTGCAGAGGAGACGAGCGGAACTGGTTCTGACCATAAAGCTAACGCCGTCGCCAAGTTCGTAGCTGCTGTGTTCTTGGAACTCGACCGTCCAGTAAGTTTCGGGACTAAAGCGAACGACTCTGGTGAACCTTCAACCCCGTTTGGTCGAGCCGTTCGAGACGCACTTGTAATGTTTAAAGTATACAGAAAACCAACCACGCCTCATTTCCGTCCAGAAATTGCTCATTGGAAGAGGCCAGCAGAAAGGGCAGCAAAGGGCTGTCAAAAACCCAACTAGCAAAAACTTATCTGAAGGTTGGGATTTATCGAATCATCACAAAAGGGACCACATGTAGCGGCATCTTTAATCATTGAGAGGTGCTCACATGCTCTACGAAACCAAAACCGTTGCTCTTTCCTACGCCCGCAAAGTCACCTCTCGCTCTTCGAGTTCAAATTCCGTGGACAATTGATCCCTACTCCCTAAAGTAGACCTACAAATATTGAACCTAGGGAGGAACTTAATATGAAATTTCTGAAATCACTTGCTGCCGCCACGTTGGTGTTGGCCTCAACACCTGCATTTGCGCAAGAGCAGCTTTCGATTGCGACGGGCGGCACTGGCGGCGTTTATTATCCGATGGGTGGCGGTTTGGCCGAGATCATCAACAACCACATTGACGGCTATGCCGCGACTGCCGAGGTGACTGGCGCCTCTGTCGAAAACATGGGCCTGATCGCAACTGGCGACGCTGATGTCGCGCTGGCCTTGGCCGATACAGTGCAGCAGGCCTATACGGGCACTGGCAAATTTGAAGGTCAGCAATTGCCGATGGTACGCTCCATTGGTATTGCCTATGCAAACATGGTGCAGATTGTGGCCCTTGAAGGTAGCGGCATCACGTCGTTGCAAGACATGGTCGGAAAGCGCATTTCAATTGGCGCACCGGGTTCGGGTACTGAAGTGAACGCAGAGCAGATTTTGTCTGCAAACGGCATCAGCTACGACGATATCGATGAACAGCGCCTGAACTTTAACGAGACCGCAGATGCGCTTGCAAATGGCGATATCGACGCTGGTTTCTGGTCTGTTGGTGCGCCGACGTCCTCGATCCTGAACCTCGCGACGACCAACAACATCGTTATTATCGCGCTAAGTGATGAGGAATTGGCCGCTGCTGACGCTGCCAACCCTGTGTTTGCGACCACGACCCTTGCGGGCGGCACATACGTTGGCGTCGATGATGATGTGAAAGTCATTGGTGTTCCAAACGTATTGGTCGTGTCCTCGGATATGTCCGACGATCTGGCCTATGCGATCACAAGTGCCATGTTCGAGAACATCGCCGAGCTTCAGGCGGTACACCCTGCTGCAAACGAGACAACTGTGGAGCTTGCTTTGACAGCCTCCCCGATCCCGTTGCACCCAGGTGCGATCCGTTACTTTGAAGAAACTGGTGCGACAATTCCAGACGCCTTGCGTCCGTGATTTGCACTTTGAAAGGAGGGCTTTGTGCCCTCCTTTTTTCTATGACTGCGACAGTCTTGCCAGCAGAGACATTAACCGCCACACGCGTTGATACAGGCGAAATTCTTGCCAGTTTTGATGTGCCTGACGGATCGGGTTGGTGCATTCTCTGGCATCATTCGGTTGAAGGCTTTGAGGTCGCAGACTGCTACGAAAATCGAGAAGGCAAAATGGTTCTCGTCCGCTCACACCAGCCCGATTTCGCCGCAGGCTTAGGCCATATCATTGAACGCGGCACGCAAGTATCGGACGGAATGGGTGGTTATTTTATCGAAGACATCAACGAGGCCGTGCCAAGCAATGCCTATATCCTGCGACCCGGTGCTGGGATCGTTGATCACAGGATTAGTATCGGCGAGACGCAAGTGTCGCTCTCGGCTCAAGCCGCACGCCAACGCGTCCGCATCGCCTTAACAGGGAATTGAACATGACCGCTGAACTTTCAGAACGCCCGCCAATGCCCGCACCAACAATCGCGACACCGCGCAAATTGTTGCAACTGATAGCACTCACAGGGATCGCCCTCTCGCTATTCCAGCTTTACGCAGCAGGGGTGCAGCCACTTGGCCTGTTCTTTCAGCGTCCCATTCACCTAGGGTTCATTCTGGTTCTGTGTTTCCTTATCTACCCCGTTTTTGGCCAAGACCGCGCACGCGGCAAACTTGGTTGGGCCATTGATGGCCCGCTGATTGCCTGTTCCATTCTGGTCGGCGCATGGGTGCCGATGAACATTGATGCCATCGCAAACGCGATTTTTCCGCGCCAGATCGACGTCATGGTCGGCATCGTAACGGCCCTTATTGTTCTCGAAGGCGCGCGTCGTGCGGTGGGTCTTGGCATGACGATCATCGGGGCCACGTTTATCGCCTATGCCTTTGCAGGCGGTCGCGGAGAGTTGCCGTTCTTGGCCGATTGGATGCCCGGCATTCTGAACCATCGCGGCTATACACTTGACCGTCTGGCCAGCCAATTGACGCTGGGCGCAGAGGGTATTTTCGGCCTGCCGCTGGGCGTCGCCGCGACATTCATTTTCGTTTTCGTGCTTTTTGGAGCCTTCCTCGAAGTCACAGGTGCAGGCAAGTTTTTCATTGATCTCGCTTATGCCGCCACAGGTAAACAGCGGGGCGGGCCTGCTAAGGCCGCTGTGATCGCCTCTGCTGGAATGGGGTCGATCAGCGGATCGGCGATTGCGAATGTTGTGACCACGGGTGCCTTCACGATCCCCCTGATGAAGAAGCTAGGGTACCGTCCTGCACAGGCTGGCGGTATCGAGGCTGCGGCCTCAACAGGTGGGCAAATCATGCCGCCGCTGATGGGCGCGGGTGCGTTTCTGATGTCCGAGTTCACGCAAATTCCTTACGTCGATATCGTGCTCGTCTCGATCTTTCCCGCGTTCCTGTATTTCGGCGCTGTCTATCTTCTGGTGCATATCGCAGCTGTAAAACAAGGGATGCAAGGGCTGCCTGCAAGCGAGCTTCCCAAGGTCCGCGATGTGATGGCGGATGGCTGGCATTTCTTGTTGCCGCTCGTCGCACTCGTGTTCCTTCTCGTCGCTGGGTATTCGCCCATGCGGGTTGGTTTTTATGCCATCGTGTCTGTGGTTGCTGCGGCCTCGGCGCGCGCGCTTTGGGACTTTAACGCGCAGGGACCGACCGCTGCCAAGTTCGCGGCACTGTGCAAGCGCGGCCTTTCGTTAACTGCGCAAGCAATGGAGCTTGGCGCGCGAAATGCGGTAGCCGTCTCGATGGCTTGCGCTGTCGCGGGCATCATTGTTGGGGTCGTCGGGTTGACGGGCCTTGGCCTGAAATTCTCATCCATGATGATCGCCTTCTCTGGCGGCAACCTTGTGCTGGCGTTGATCCTTGTCCTTCTGGCGAGCCTGATACTTGGCATGGGTCTGCCTGTCACGGCGGCCTATATCGTGCTCATCATTCTTGTGGGACCAGCCCTGACGTCGGAGTTTGGCGTTCCGATCCTTATCGCGCATCTCGTGGTGTTTTGGTATTCTCAGGACAGTAACGTGACGCCCCCCGTGGCGCTCGCCGCCTTTGCGGGGGCGGCGATTGCGGGATCGAAACCGTTGGAGACGAGTTTCCAGTCTTGGAAATTCGCCAAGGGTCTCTATCTGATCCCGCTGTTCATGGTGTTCAACGAAAGCATCATACTCGGTGGTCCAATCCCGCTTGTGCTCTGGAACGGGTTCCTTGCGATTATTGCGCTGACGGCTTTCGCGGCTTGCCTCGAAGGCTACCTGTTCGCGCCAATTGTTCTCTGGCAGCGGCTGCTCATCGTCCCGGGTGTGATCGCGGTGTTTTGGCCGAATGTGATGTACGAAGCTCTCGGCGTCGCTATTTTGCTGACGGTTTTGTCGTTGAATTGGGCGCGCGGGCGTCGAGAACAGCTCAATTAGGTGGCCACGCGATTTCGCTTTGGTGTGTGCCGTGAAGAAAGAGTCCAACCGCAACTATAGGGTGTAAAGTTTCTGACTTTTGCTTTTTCACCCATTTGGGTGAAGAATGTTGTGTATGCTATTTGTTAACTTAAAGTTAATTGCCGAGACGATCCGCCTACCCCAGAAAACCTTTTTAGCATCTCAAAATTTTTACTTGGTGCGTGGGTCGTTTCGGCAAGGTTTAAATGGGGGAAGAAATGGTCAGAATTGCATCTAGCCTTGTTTTGTTGTGTCTTGCGAGCCAAGCGCACGCAGAGGAGCCACGACAACGGGTCTGGATGGATCAAGGGTGGTCGACCCCAAACGCGCAAGCTGCCGAGCAAACATGGTACACCATTTCCCAAGGTTCTCGCCTGATCCGCCTTGATTGGTTTTATGCCCTACAAGACGCTGGTGCCCCCTTTGCGGGTGCGGCGATGGCCACTGATTACGGGTATCCCTATTGGGACGAAACCGCCCGCCTGCCGATCGGTTTTATCCCTGACGTTGATGACCAAGGCACCGAATGGCTGGGCCTGAATTGTTCGGCCTGTCATACCAGCAGGCTCACCTTTGGCGATACCGAACTGATGATCCACGGCGGTCAGTCTTCTGGTGATTTTCGGAGTTTCCTTGGCGATCTTACCAAGTATCTTAAGCGCGTTTATGACAATGACACCAAAGCAGAAGCGTTTTATCAGGCGCTTCCGAACCACGGAGATTATGCAGACGTGGCGGCGATGCGTGCCGAGATGGGCGCGTGGCTGGATCACCGCGCAAGCATTGACCGCGTGCAAGATGGTCTGAACCGCGATCAGGAATGGGGTTACGGGCGCGCAGATGCGGTCGCCTATATTCAGGCCGCAACAGCAAGCGTCGTCGAGACCAAATCCCCTGATTTTGTCAGTCCCGCAAATGCCCCCGTGAACTATCCGCCTGCGTGGAACGCCAACCAACAAGGGGCGCTGCAACATAACGGGCTGGTTGCCAATGGCGTGGACCTGTCGATCCTCGATAACAATGTCAAACTTGGCGCCTACATCCGCAACTGGACAGAGGCGCTTGGCGTTTTTGCGCAGGCCAGTATGGACGCGGACGGTAACCTGACGACCTCGATCAAAGGTCCGAACCTGCTTAAGATCGAAAAGGCGCTTGCCACGTTGCAATCCCCTGTTTGGCCCGAGGAAATTTTTGGCGCGATTGACCCAGAAGACGCCGCAATCGGGGCGACCCTATATGAGGAAAACTGCGCGTCTTGCCATGCGGTTGTTGCTGATCCAACTGACCTTGAGGTGCTTTATCCGCTTGATCCGCGGACCTGTTCGGATAGCGGCAGTAGCTTTGATAACAAACCCTTTGTTTGCGTGCAGCCTGTTGTTCATTTCTCTGTAACCCGCGCGGCAATGGATGCGGGTATGACCCCTTCCGAAGACCTTGCGGGCACTGATCCGATGATGACCTGCAATATCATGATGCACCGCATTGCGACGGGTAAATTGCAGGGCATGCGGATGAAAAACACTTTCAAGTCTCTCAGCGTCTTGTCCCGTTTTAGCGATGTTGCCTATACCAACCAGATCATGGCCTGTCTGACGTCAGCGCCTATGGGTCCAAATAGCGTTATTTGATAAGAGAGTGTTTCTGGCTCATCGTAACCACTGAGGAGTGGGACATGAGACAGTTGACCGGAACACGCAAAAGCCCTGGCGAGAAGATCGTCAAAGATATCAAGCGGGCCACCCGCAAGCATTACTCATCCGAAGAGAAGATCAGGATCGTCCTAGATGGCCTTCGTGGCGAAGACAGCATTGCTGAACTGTGCCGCCGTGAGGGCATTTCCCAAGGCATCTACTACAAATGGTCGAAAGACTTCATGGAAGCTGGCAAGAAGCGGCTGGCTGGAGATACTGCACGCGCTGCAAACACCGACGAGGTGAAGGACCTGCGCCGTGAAGCGCGTGATCTGAAGGAAGTTGTGGCGGAACAAACGCTCGAACTCCGTTTGCTCAAAAAAAGCATGTTCGACGGTGGGGGCGACCACGAATGAGATACCCTGCATCTGAGAAGTTAGAGATCATTCGGCTGGTCGAGGAAAGCCACCTGTCGGCGCGGCTGACGCTGGCAAAGCTCGGCATTCCACGCACCACATTCTATCGCTGGTATGATCGGTTTCTGCAGCGCGGCGAGGCTGGACTGCAGGATCAATCACCGAGGCCCAAACACGTCTGGAACCGCATTCCGGACGCGGTGCGGCGCAAGGTCGTGAAGTTGGCGCTGAAAGAGACCGAGTTGTCCCCACGTGAACTGGCAGTGACGTTCACGGATCGAGAAAGCTATTTCGTATCAGAGGCTTCGACGTATCGGATTTTGAAGGCGCACGATCTGATCACCAGCCCTGCCTTCATCGTCATCAAGGCGGCGAGCGAGTTCAAAGACAAAACCACAGCCATCAACCAGTTATGGCAAACAGACTTCACTTATCTCAAAGTTCTGGGCTGGGGATGGTTCTATCTCAGCACGATCCTCGACGACTACAGCCGCTACATCATCTCGTGGAAGCTTTGCACCAACATGAGAACCCAAGACGTGACGGACACATTGGACTTGGCTTTGGCGGCGTCGGGATGTGACCAAGTTCATGTCGTCCACAAACCTCGCCTGCTGAGTGATAACGGCTCTAGCTACGTCTCGGGGGAGCTGGCGGAATGGCTGCAAGACAAGGATATGAAGCACAGCCGTGGCGCGCCCTATCATCCACAGACCCAAGGCAAGATCGAACGGTGGCATCAGACCTTGAAGAACCGCATCCTGTTAGAAAACTACTTCCTGCCAGGTGACCTCGAAGCCCAGATCGAGGCCTTCGTCGACCACTACAATCACCAACGTTACCACGAGAGCCTGAACAACGTCACACCGTCTGACGTCTACTTTGGACGGGACAAAGTCATTCTACAGCAACGAGAAAGGATCAAACGAAAGACCCTCGAAACGCGGCGCTTGCATCACAGACAACGCGCCGCATAATGAAACCAACCAGATGAGCCGAACTCTCTCTTAGTTTAAGCTGCCATTGGTTCCAAAAACCCTGACGACGGACAGGGGTGATTGCCGTGAATTGTGCGACGCCGTCGCGTTCGAGATGGTTGGCTGTCGGGGGTGTTATCAATAGCGAACAGGTGCCGTCACAAACAATTGCCGCGCTGCGTGACATGGCCTGCGCGGGGTAGTTACTGCGTTTGGATTCCGTCTTCGATCCGTTGGAAAATCATCGGGGGGTGTTTCGCAATTCGTCTGGTCCAAAGCCAACGGGCGAACTTCCCAAATTTTCGTTCTGGTTGAACTTGGATAGTTAGCGTGAGTTCGGTGCCGTTTGAAACAGGCACAAGATCAAATTGAAGCTCTGTCGCTGCAGGCTTTTTCCCAAAGCTTCTAACAAACCATTTCTCGTAGTTTTCGGGAGGCGCATCACCTACTGGTGGCTGGCGCTCGCTTGGGTTCAGCGGGACAAATCGCAACGGGCGTTGCCTGATCCGAATGGTGCGTGGAGGGTCCGCCACAAATATGGATTCGTTCATTTCAAGATCAAAAAGTCCCCAATTCAAACGCAATAATAGTTGGGAACCGACAGATCGGGGCGTTCCACATAGCCGCTCTACCGCCAGGATTGCACGGTATCTGTTGAAGTTTTCTAAAATCGCCTCTTGCGGCAAAATGGCATCGTAGACTGCGTCGGCCGAAGCGGAAAACCAATGTGTCGCGGTGTGAACTTGTGGGGTTAGCAACGTGAAATACCTTTGGAAAATTCTTCTGCCCACTTGACTGGTTTTGTCCAAAAGGCGCAACGCAAAAGGCCCGCCATTTCTGACGGGCCTTTCAGGATCAAAACAAACCGCGCTTATTGCGGGATATCGCCAACGATACCTTCGACGTAGAAGTTCAAACCAGCAAGCGTGCCGTCGTCTGCTGTTTCGCCATCAGCAAGCCAAGCGGAGCCGTCTTGCTTGTTGAGCGGGCCAGTAAACGGGTGCATCTCGCCCGCTGCAATCGCGTCGCGCATGGCTTCTGCGCCAGCTTTCACTTCAGCAGGAACCGCATCGGAAATCTCACCGATGCCAACCATGCCAGCGCCGATACCATCCCATGTGGATGTGCTTGTCCATGTGCCGTCCATGACAGCCTTGGTGCGCGCGATGTAGTATGGTGCCCAGTTGTCGATGATCGAGGACACGCGCGGCATTGGTGCGAATTCAGCCATGTCAGAGGCCTGACCGAATGTGATCACGTTGCCAGCAGCCTGTGCAGCCGCTTGCGGTGCTGTGGAGTCTGTGTGCTGCAAGATCACGTCAGCGCCTTGCTCAATCAGAACAGTTGCCGCTTCAGCTTCCTTTGCAGGGTCAAACCATGTGTAGGCCCAAACGATCTTAAACTCGACGTCAGGGTTCACTTTCTTGGCTTGGATATAGGCCGCGTTGATGCCGCGAATAACCTCTGGGATCGGGAAGGAGCCGATGTAGCCGATGATGTTCGACTTGGTCATAGAACCAGCGATGTAGCCCTGAACAGCGCGGCCTTCGTAGAAGCGCGCAGAGTAGACGGACACGTTGTCGGCTTGCTTATAGCCCGTTGCATGCTCGAATTTCACGTCTGGGAACTTGGCCGCAACGTTGATTGTTGGGTCCATGTAGCCGAACGATGTTGTGAAGATCAGGTCAGCGCCGTCGAGCGCCATCTGTGTCATCACGCGTTCTGCGTCTGGGCCTTCTGGCACGCTTTCAACAAACACAGTTTCAACCGCATCGCCAAATTCAGCTTCAACCGCTTGGCGGGCCTGGTCGTGCTCGTAGGTCCAGCCGCCATCGCCCACTGGGCCGACGTAGACGAAGCCAACTTTGGTTTTGTCTTGTGCGAGGGCTGGCAGGCCCATTGTTGCCAGTGCCGCAGCAGCGACGCCCGAAGCGAGCAGATTTCTTCTTTTCAAGATCGTGTCTCCCGATAGTGCCAGTCTTATGCTGGCGGTGGTTTGGCCTCTAGCGCGAGGCGTGAAAGATTCGCCCCAGTGAACCTGGCGCACGTCCCGACGACATAATAACCAGAACGACGATGGTGGCTAGATAGGGCGACATGGAAAGATACTCGACTGGCACGGCAACGCCTGCCGCTTGCAGGTTCAGCTGCAAAACAGTCACCCCGCCGAATAGATAGGCACCCAGCAATAGCCGCCAAGGTTTCCAGCCTGCGAAAACGACAATCGCCAGCGCGATCCAGCCCGCACCTGCGGTCATGCCTTCGGTCCATTGCGGCACGCGCACGAGGCTCAGGTATGCGCCACCAAGTCCCGCACAGGCTCCGCCAAACATAATCGCGAGCAGTCGCACTTTTATGACCTTATAACCCAGCGCATGGGCGGCATCGTGGTTCTCACCCACCGCCCGCAGGATCAAGCCACCGCGGGTTTTGTGAAGGAACCAATAGGTGCCCGCAACCAGTGCGAGGCCGATATAGACCATCGGGTCATGTTGGAAAATGATCGGCCCGATGACGGGGATATCACCCAGCAGAGGGACGTGAATGTCAGGAAAAGCGGGAGCTTTGATCCCGATATAGCCTTGCCCGATCAGGGCCGAGAGACCAAGACCAAAGAGCGTCAGCGCAAGTCCCGTCGCCACTTGGTTGGTCAGCAGATATTGGGTCAGCACCCCAAACAACAGCGACAACGCAGCGCCGCCCAAGGCCGCCGCGACAAAGCCAAGCCAAGGTGATCCGGTGATCGTGGCAAAGGCAAAGCCGCAGACAGCGCCCGTGATCATCATGCCTTCGACGCCAAGGTTCAGGACCCCCGCACGCTCCACCACAAGCTCGCCAATCGCGGCCAAAAGGATCGGTGTTGCCGCGACCATAAGAGAGGCCAACAGAAGAATGGGATTGATTGATGACAGGTCCATTAGACAAGCCCCCCGTGAATAAATCCATGCGCAACCAAGCCGCTCGTGGCGACACCTGCCAGCATTGTGGCCATATGCGCAGCACTTGGCCGATGGAGCCGCGCGAGAAACTTTCGCGCTTTTTGCGATATCCGTGCAGCGAAGATCGTTGCCGCAAGTGCAACCAAGCCGAGCAACACATGCGCACCGATAAACACAACAAGCGCGAGGCCCGCAGGCCCGCCCTCATTCAGAACTGCGCTATGCAGCATGCGCAACATCATAAGGCCCATGGCTGCACCCATCATAAATGGAAGGCTAAAGTGTTTCATCTCATTTCTCCCCTGCCGCGAACCGAATACGGTAGTTGGCCAGCACGTCCACCATCAGCAAGATGAACAACAGCATGCCTTGCAGCAATTGGATCGCCGCACTTGGCAAGCCTAGATTGGACTGCGCGATCTCGCCGCCGATATAGGTCAGCGCCATGAGCCCACCTGAAAGCAGGATGCCGACAGGGTGTAGGCGTCCAAGAAAGGCCACGATAATCGCGGTAAATCCGTAGCCCACGTTGAAGCCGACGTTAACCTGTCCGAGTGGCCCTGCGACCTCAAACATGCCCGCCATACCCGCAAGCCCGCCCGAGATGCCAAGGCAAATCAGGATCAATCGCGCAGGGTTCACGCCCGCAAATGCAGCGGCCCGCGGGCTTTGTCCCGCCAAGCGGACCTGAAAGCCAAGGATGTGCCGCGATAGGGTGACATAGGCGAAAATCACGGCGATAAATGCCGCAACCACGCCCCAATGCATGCCCGACCCTGCAAAGATTTCGAGGTTCGCGGCCGACGGATACTGCGACAGGTTCCGACTTCCCGGAAAGCCCATGCCGTCAGGATTGCGCATCGCGCCCAATGCCATCGACGCGGCAAACCGTTCGGCCACATAGACCAGCATCAGCGACACAAGGATTTCGTTGGTCTTAAATTTCACCCGCAACACGGCAGGGATCATGGCCCAGAGGATACCACTCAATGTGCCTGCGATTATCATCAACGGAAAGACAATCCACGAGTCTGTCGGATAAAACGCTAAACCCACTGCCGCCGCGCCAAGCGCGCCCATGATATACTGCCCTTCCGCGCCGATATTCCAAACGCCCGCGCGAAAGCCGAACGACAGGCCTATCGCGATCAGGACCAGCGGTGCGCCTTTGATCAAAAGCTGCGGGCGGTAGAACCACGCGAACTCTGAAAATAGCGGATCGAAAAAGATCGTGCGGATCGTCTCAAGGGGTGGTTTGCCAAGGATAGCAAACACAATGCCACCCAAAATCATCGTCAGAATGACCGCCACAATCGGAGAAGCATAGGTCCAGCCCCGCGACGGGTTACTGCGTTTCTCAAGCATCAACATGCGCCACCTCCATACCATGTGCACCGCCAAGCATGAGGCCAATTTCTTCCATCGTCAGGCCCTGTGTCGGGCGCGGCTCGCTGAGTTTGCCTTCGTTCAATGCGGCAAACCGATCCGATATTTCCATCAGCTCATCAAGGTCTTGGCTGATCACAACGACAGCGGCCCCATTGTTGGCAAGGTCCAGAATTGCTTGGCGGATCGAGGCCGCAGCAGAGGCATCAACGCCCCATGTCGGCTGGTTAATAACCAAAACATCAGGGTTCTGCATGATCTCGCGACCGATTACAAACTTCTGCAAATTGCCCCCCGACAGCGACCGTGCGGTGTTGTTGGCGCTGGGCGTGCGCACGTCAAATGTCTCGATGATGGCATCGGCAAAGGCGCGCGCTTTGTCCCACTGTAAAAAACCGTTACGCGTCAATGACAGACGTGTCGCCCCCGTCATCAGTGCATTTTCCACAAGCGTCATATCGGGCGCTGCCGCGTGACCATTGCGTTCCTCAGGGGCGGCACAAAGGCCCATCGCGCGGCGTTTGTTAGGGGGCAGGGCGCCAATCGGGATGTCACCCATCACGACCATCTGCGCGCCGACCTTCATTTCACCAGACAGGGCGGCAACCAATTCATCTTGGCCGTTGCCCGCAACGCCGCCGATCCCCAAAACCTCACCTTTGCGCACCTCAAGCGAGATGTGCTTTAACGCCGTGCCAAATTGATGTGGTGCACCCGCTGTTAAGTTGGACAGGCGCAACGCCACATCGCCAAGCGGCTTGCCTGACTTTGATGTGATCTGCAAAGCCATCCCAACCATCAATTCCGCCATATCGCGTGCCGAGGTTCTGCGTGGATCGCAGGTGCCTACAACTTGACCCAGCCGTAAAACCGTGGCGTTGTCGCAAAGGGCGCGAATTTCTTCAAGCTTGTGAGAGATATAGAGGATCGACGTGCCTTCGGACTGCAACTTGCGCAGCGTCTCAAACAGGATCGTCACTTCTTGCGGGGTAAGTACCGATGTCGGCTCGTCCATGATCAGCAGTTTGGGGTCTTGCAGCAGGCAGCGGATAATCTCGACGCGCTGCCGTTCTCCCGCCGACAAATCACCCACGATCATTTCGGGGTCCAAGGGGAGCCCGTATTGATCCGAAACCTTCCGAACATCCTCAGAAATTTGCGCCTGTGGCGGCGGGTTCTCTAACCCCAGCGCAATATTCTCAGCGACGGTCAATGCGTCAAACAGCGAGAAATGCTGGAACACCATCGCGATACCCGCAGCTCGCGCCGCACTTGGGTTTGCGGGTTCAAAATCCGCACCGTTCAGCGTCATTTTGCCCGCATCAGGTTTCACCAACCCATAGATCGCCTTGACCAAAGTTGATTTGCCGGCGCCATTTTCGCCCAGCAATGCGTGAATTTCACCGCGCCCAATTTCAAGCGACACGTCATTATTTGCGACAACTCCCGGATAGGCTTTGGTCAGGTTCTCGATGGTCAGAAGGCTCATGCGGTTTGGTCCTTTTGGCGGCGGTTTGCGGGGGCTATCATCGCAGCCGCGACGCCGATTGCAATCTGGCTCGGGTGTTTTCCCAAGGAGGGATCGCCAATCGGGCAGGCGATTTGTGCGATTTTTGCGGGTGTATGACCTAATGCGCCCAACCGATTTTTGAAACGCGCCCATTTGGTCGCTGATCCGATCAACCCGACACTGCCAAAATCCCCTGACAAAAGCGCATGACAAATCGCGAGGTCCATATCATGAGCATAGGTTAATATCAGATGTTCGGCCTGAGCTGGCGCATGTTTCGCAGCAATCGCAGGGTTGGCTGCAGGCAGGGCGGTGACGCATGTAGGCATCATATCTGGAAAGCGGTCAACGCTGGTATCGACCCAAGTGATTGCCACATTGGGCAGGCTGGCTAGTGTGCTCACGAGCGCGCGCCCAACATGCCCCGCACCGTAAACCCAGATTTCACGGGGGGGTGGTGTCTCGGTCTGCGCATTGGCGAGATAGTCGAGCTGCACTGACCCACCGCAACATTGCCCAAGGTTGGGGCCAAGCGGGATCGTTTGCTTATCGGCGGGCTTACCTGTTGCGAGCATTTCACGCGCATGGCGCATCGCTTCCCATTCCAGCGCACCACCGCCAATCGTCCCCTCGATATAATCCGCAAAGACCCGCATCTGCGTGCCCGCGTCACGCGGTGCAGACCCTGCCGTGCGTCTGATCGTGACCGTGATCCAGCTCATACGCGCACCTTTTTGATGGCTGCGAGGATGCGTTCGGGGGTCGCGGGCGCGTCAAGCGATGGGTAGGTTTTTCCACACGCCGCCACCGCATCCGAGATCGCCAAAAGCGCGGAAATCCCATGCATAAACGGCGGCTCGCCCACGGCCTTGGACCGGTAAACCGTATTGGCGGAGTTCGGCGCGTCCCAAAGGGCCACATTGAAAATCGCAGGCCTGTCAGAGCAGGCGGGGATTTTATAAGTCGATGGCGCATGGGTGCGCAAACGGCCCTTGTCGTCCCAGACCAGTTCCTCTGTCGTCAACCAGCCTGCACCTTGCACATAGCCGCCCTCGATCTGGCCAATATCAAGCGCAGGGTTCAGCGACGATCCCGCATCATGCAGGATATCGCAGCGCAAAATGCGGTTCTCGCCTGTGAGGGTGTCGATGACGACCTCGGTCAACGCGGCCCCTTGGGCAAAGTAGAAGAACGGCTGGCCTTGGCCCTTGATCCGGTCCCACGCAAGGTCTGGTGTTTTGTAAAATCCCGCAGCCGAGAGGCTCACGCGGTTGGTATAGGCCAGCATTGCGGCCTGCTGAAACGTCAGTGTGGTTTCGCCTAGTGTGACTTTGCCGTCCGAGAAGGTCACGTCGACCGCTTTGCCTCCGTGAATTTGGGCCATGATGTCAGCGATGCGTGCAATGATCGTGTCACACGCGTTCTGCACTGCCATGCCGTTCAGGTCCGTCCCCGAAGACGCGGCAGTTGCCGACGTATTGGGCACCTTGGCCGTATCGGTTGCCGTGATCTTGATCGCCTCCATCGCCACACCAAAGCGGGAGGCGGCGACTTGGGCGACCTTTTGGAACAGGCCTTGCCCCATCTCGGTGCCGCCGTGGTTGAGATGGATCGAGCCGTCTTGATAGACATGCACCAAGGCACCCGCTTGGTTGAGGTGTGTCAGTGTAAAGGAAATCCCGAACTTAACCGGCGCAAAGCCCAAGCCCTTTTTGAGGACCGGATTGGCCGCGTTCCAATTGTCGATGTCATCGCGACGCCGCTCGTAATCGGCCGTAACCAGCAGGGCATCGGTCATCTCTTGCAGGATGAAATCCTTGACCTGCATTCCGTAGGGCGTGGTGTTGTCCGCGCCTGCTTTGCTCATATGTGCATAGTAATTGGCCTTTCGCACTGCAATCGGATCAAGACCCAAATGCGCCGCGACATGATCCATCACCCGCTCAATCCCCAGCACCCCTTGCGGGCCACCAAAGCCGCGGTAAGCAGTCGCACTTTGCGTGTTGGTTTTGAGGCGGTGCGAGGTGATGCGGACATTGTGCAAAAGGTAGGCGTTATCGGCATGTAGCATCGCACGGTCAGCTACAGGGATCGACAGATCAAGCGCCCAACCACAGCGGGTCATTTGGGTAAAATCAACGCCCGACAGCACACCTTTTTCATTAAAACCAATGTCATAGCTGATACGAAAATCATGGCGTTTGCCTGTGATCATCATGTCATCGTCACGGTCATAGCGCATTTTACAGGGCCGCCCAGTGGCCCGCGCCGCAATCGCGCAACCAACGGCAAGCGCGTTGCCTTGGCTTTCTTTGCCGCCAAATCCACCCCCCATGCGGCGGACCTCGCAGCGCACGGCATGCATTGGCAGGCCAATTGCTTCGGCTACTTTATGCTGGATTTCGGTCGGGTGCTGGGTCGAGGAATGCACGACCATGTCGCCACCTTCCTGCGGGAACACGAGCGCGGCTTGACCCTCAAGATAAAAGTGTTCTTGCCCGCCCATGTCGATCTCGCCTTGCAGGCGATGTTCGGCGCTCGCGAGGGCCGTATCCACATCGCCCTTGGTCCAAATGCGCGGGCCGTCTTCAAATCGGGAGTTGGCGGCAAGCGCGTCCTCAATCGTGAGGATCGGTGTCTCGGCGGCAATTTCGATTTGCCCTAACCGAACCGCTTTGCGAGCCGCAAGATGAGATGTCGCAGCGGCCATAAAGATCGGCTGCCCTAGGTAATGTACCGTGCCTTTTGCAAGCAATGGCTCATCATGTGCGCTGGGCGAGACATCATTCGCGAATGGCAAATCGTCGGCCGTGAAAACAGCGATAACGCCAGCGGCAGCACGGACCTTTTCAAGGTTCATCGCGATGATTTTGCCAGCGGCTACTTCGCTGGTTCCAAACGCCAAATGCAATGTGTTCGCAGGCGTCGGTATGTCGTCGATATAGCGGGCTTGGCCTGTGACGTGCAGTGGGGCCGCGTCATGGGGCAGGGATTTATGCGCGCTCATGGCTGGACCTCCAATACGGATGTGGCTTGGCCAGATAGTTCGGCGAAATAACGTAGCAACATGTTTTGCGCGGCCTCAAGGCGGTAGGCGGCAGAGGCGCGCATGTCGGTCATTGGTGTGTAGTCCTGCGTAAATGCGGGCAGGGCGGCTTGCACGGTCTCATTCGTCCAAGGCATGCCGATGAGTGCGTTTTCAACCGCAGCCGCACGGACCGGCGTGCCTGCCATGCCACCAAAGGTGATTACGGCGGCTTGCACTTTTCCGCCCGAAACCGTCACATTGAACGCGCCGCAGACGGCAGAAATGTCCTGATCGAACCTTTTGGAGAGTTTGTAGACGCGCAAGGCAGGCGCCGATTTCGGGATGGTAACGCCCGTGACTAGTTCGCCTTTGGCGCGGTCTTGTTTGCCGTAAGCGATAAAGAAATCTTGCAGCGGGATCGAACGTGTCGCCTCGCCGTGGCGCAAATGCAGCGTCGCACCTAGGGCGATCAGCGCAGGCGGATTGTCCCCGATAGGCGATCCATTGGCGATATTGCCGCCGATGGTCGCGGCCCCGCGCACTTGCTCTGATCCATAACGGCGGACCATTTCGGCATAAGACGGGTGATAGGTTTTGAGCGTCTGATGCACGTCGACCATCGTGACGCCCGCGCCAAAGGTAATCGTATCGTTCGTCTCGGTGATCTGTTGCAAGTCGCGGCACCGGTTGAGGAACACAACATTATCTAGCTGACGCAACTGCTTGGTCACCCAAAGCCCAACATCTGTTGCGCCAGCAATCACGGTGGCGTCGGGATTGGCGGCATACCAAGCGCAAAGCGCATCAAGGGTCTCGGGGGCAAAAGGGGCAGGTGCGATTGGCGCTTGACCCTCATTCATCCAAACAGGCACAGGGTCACTTTCTGCCGCTTTGGCCGCGCGGATAATCGGGGCGTAACCTGTGCAACGACAAAGGTTGCCTGCCAGCATATCGTCGTGATCGGTCCGTCCATTCGCGTGACCTGCTGCCATAGAGGCGATAAATCCAGGCGTACAGAACCCGCATTGTGATCCGTGGTGGTCAACCATGGCAGATTGCACAGGGTGCATTTCGCCATTTGGCCCAGCGATCCCCTCAACTGTGCGCACGGATTTTCCGTGAAGTTGCGGCATGAAAAGGATGCAGGCATTGAGCGCACGCTTGCTGGTCTCGTCGGTGACAATCACCGAACACGCCCCGCAGTCGCCCTCGTTACACCCCTCTTTTGTGCCCGTCAGCCCGCGCGTACCCCGCAACCAATCCAGCAGAGTTTGCGTGGCAGGTGTTTCCACCTCCACGGTTTCCCCATTGAGAAGAAACGTCACTTTCATCGTGTAAACCTGCCGCGTTACTTAGATTTTGCGAGTATTGGCATGGCGTCGATGCGGCGTAGACACGGGGCCCTCGTTTGACGTGATGAAAGCGGGGCGGGACGGAATTATCAAGCTTTTTCGTCCAAATGCCGCAAGAAAGGCGCGACGACCTAATGAATGGCGCCATCAAGCGGCATGATAAGTTGGTCGATCTGGTCGGCTCTGCGCTCCCAGATCACCCGCTGCCATTCCATCCAGCCCTGCACTTCCAGCATCGGGTCGGGGTCGATAAAACAGGTGCGCACGCGGCCTTTCTTTTCGGATCTCACAAGCCCGCAGGCCTCCAACACGCCCAAGTGACGCATGAATGTGGGTAGGGCGATAGGGTGCGGTTCGGCCAGCTCTGATACCGTGGCGGGACCTCGCGCCAGATGCTCAACAACAGCACGGCGGGTCGGATCGGCAAGGGCGGCAAAGCAGGCGTCGAGGTTTTGTTTCATGGCGCAAGGTGAGGGGGATTCGGGACCAAGGTCAAGACGGTTAGCCGTAGCGCTAACAATTCCGCGCTTTCCCCCAACTGCGCCAGACCGTAAGATGACCACATGAAAAATCCCCGATTCATCCACCTGCGCGTCCACACTGAATACTCCCTGTTGCAAGGGGCGGTTCACGCTAAAAAGCTGCCTGAAATGGCCGCGAAAATGAACATGCCTGCGGTGGCGGTCACCGACACGAACAATATGTTCTGCGCTTTGGAGTTCTCCGAGGGAGCATCAAAGGCGGGCATCCAACCGATCATCGGCTGTCAGGTTGATCTCGGGTATACTGTGATCGAGCAGGGCAAACGACAAGAAGACCCTGCGGGGATCGTTCTGCTCGCGCAATCCGAAGCGGGTTATCTGAACCTGATGAAGCTCAATTCCTGCCTCTATCTCGATCAGGGCAATCAGGTGCCGCAGGTCACGCTGGACGATTTGCAGAAATACAACGCTGGGCTCATCTGTCTGACTGGTGGCCCTGATGGGCCGATTGGGCGGCTGTTGCGCGCGGGCCAGCGCCCTGCCGCCGAGGCGCTGATGGATCGCTTTGCTGCGATTTATCCTGATCGTTTGTATGTTGAACTGCAGCGCCACCCTGACGGGACTGGCTTGCCCGAGGCGGAGGCATTGTCGGAGCGCGGCTTTGTCGAGATGGCTTATGCCAAAGGCCTGCCATTGGTGGCCACCAACGATGTCTACTTCCCGAAAATCTCGCTCTACGAGGCCCATGACGCGCTGATGTGTATCGCGGACGGGGCCTATGTGGACCAGCAAGAACCGCGCCGCCGTTTGACGCCCCAGCACTTTATGAAAACGCCCGAAGAGATGATCACACTCTTCGCGGACCTTCCAGAAGCGATTGATAACACAGTTGAAATTTCGCGTCGTTGTGCATTCAAAGTCTACAAACGCGATCCAATTCTGCCAAAATTTGCCGATGACGAGATCGTCGAATTGCGCCGTCAGGCGAACGAAGGTCTACAAGCACGCCTTGCCGTGATCCCACATGCGGTGAGTTTGGAGGCCTACCAAGCGCGGCTTGATTTCGAGCTTGGTATTATCGAAGGCATGGGCTTCCCTGGCTACTTTTTGATCGTTGCGGATTTTATCAAATACGCCAAGGAAAACAAAATCCCCGTCGGGCCGGGCCGTGGTTCTGGTGCGGGTTCGCTTGTGGCCTATGCGCTGCTGATCACCGATCTTGATCCGTTGCGCTATTCGCTTCTGTTCGAACGATTCCTTAACCCTGAACGGGTATCCATGCCCGACTTCGATATCGACTTTTGCATGGACCGCCGTGAAGAGGTGATCCGCTACGTGCAGGATAAATACGGGCGCGATAAGGTTGGTCAGATCATCACGTTCGGTGCGCTGTTGTCCAAGGCTGCGGTGCGCGACGTGGGTCGTGTGCTGCAAATGCCTTACGGACAGGTCGACCGCCTGTCGAAAATGATCCCTGTCGAGGGCGTCAAACCTGTGTCGATTGAAAAGGCGCTGGCAGACGAGCCGCGCCTGCGCGAAGAGGCAAAAAACGAAGAGATCGTGGGCCGTTTGCTGACCTATGCGCAGCAGGTCGAGGGCTTGCTGCGAAACGCATCGACCCACGCGGCGGGTGTCGTGATTGGTGACCGTCCGCTCGATGAATTGGTACCGCTGTATCAAGATCCGCGCTCTGACATGCCCGCAACCCAATTCAACATGAAATGGGTCGAGCAAGCGGGACTGGTCAAGTTCGACTTCTTGGGTTTGAAAACCCTGACCGTGATTCAAAACGCTGTTGATCTGATCGTAAAATCGGGACGGCATCTACATATCGATGCGCAAGGAAACACACTTTTTGAGCCACCAGCGGCGCTAATTGATGATATTGGCACAATTCCGCTGGATGATGAGGCGTCCTATAAACTTTATGCCAGCGCCAAAACCGTCGCCGTGTTTCAGGTGGAATCCAGCGGCATGATGGACGCGCTTAAGCGCATGAAGCCGACCTGTATCGAGGATATTGTGGCCCTCGTGGCGCTCTACCGGCCCGGTCCGATGGAAAATATCCCGACCTATTGCGAGGTTAAGAACGGCGTCAAAGAGATTGAATCCGTTCACCCGTCGATTGACCATCTTTTGGCTGAAACCCAAGGGATTATCGTTTACCAAGAACAGGTTATGCAGATCGCGCAGGTTATGGCGGGTTATAGCCTCGGCGGCGCGGATTTGCTGCGGCGTGCGATGGGTAAGAAGATCGCCGAGGAAATGGCGAAAGAACGCCCCAAATTCGAGAAAGGCGCCATGGAGAATGGCGTTGATAAGAAAAAGGCCTCTGAGGTTTTTGACCTTCTCGAAAAATTCGCCAACTACGGCTTTAACAAATCCCACGCTGCCGCCTATGCGGTGGTCAGCTACCAAACCGCGTGGCTGAAAGCGAACCACCCCGTCGAGTTTATGGCGGGCGTGATGAACTGCGATATTCACCTGACCGATAAGCTCGCGACCTATTTTCAAGAGGTGAAAAAAGGGCTTGGAATTGAGTACACGCCGCCCTGCATCAATCGCTCGCAAGCGACGTTTGATGTGAAGGATCAAAAGCTGGTTTATGCGCTCGGCGCGCTCAAAAACGTCGGTGTCGAGGCGATGAAGCTGATCACCGAGGCGCGTGGTCAAGATCAATTTGTCACGCTTTTTGACTTCGCGCGTAGGGTTGATATCAAACGCGTAGGGAAACGCCCTCTCGAAATGCTGGCCCGTGCGGGCGCCTTTGACGTGTTGGACCCAAACCGCCGCCGTGTCATGGCAAGCCTTGATGCGCTCGTCGGATACTCTGCCGCGATCCACGATCAGAAGTCGTCCAATCAGGTATCTCTTTTTGGCGAGGCGGGCGACGATCTGCCCGAACCGCGCCTTGCAGGTGGCGACGATTGGTTGCCAGCCGAACGCTTGGCCGAAGAATTCAAAGCAATTGGTTTCTACCTCTCAGGCCACCCGCTCGACGACTATATGGCAGCGCTCAAACGCAAAGGCGTTTTGACCCTTGATGAGGTCATAGCCAAGGCTGAACGCGGTGCTTGTGTCGTGAAAATGGCGGGCACTGTCTCAGGGCGGCAAGAGAGGAAATCCGCACGCGGCAACCGCTTTGCCTTCGCGCAACTCTCTGATCCGACGGGACAATATGAGGTCACGCTATTCTCTGACACATTGGAAGCGGCCCGTGATCATTTGGAAACGGGCAGCCAAGTTGTGATCTCTTGCGAGGCCACGATGGAGGCGGATGTTCTCAAGCTATTGGGTCGCTCAGTATCAGCAATCGACACGGCTGTCGCAGATGCGGGTAGCTCTGGCTTGCGGGTTTTCTTGGACAATCCAGAGGCCATCGCCTCGGTCTCCACGATCCTTGAGAATGCGATGCGCGACGGTGTGCGGGGCGGACGCGGGCCGATTTACTTCTGCCTGATGGACCCTGCCTTGCCCGGCGAGGTGGAAATTGACCTTGGCCAAGATTTCCCCGTGAATCCAAAGATTAAGGGTGCATTGCGGTCCCTAAGCGGCGTTATAGAAGTCGAAGAAGTATAGGGCGGCTGTTTGTCGCGCTATCCTTTTAGAGCCGTTGTCGGGGTGGACAAGAGCCGTTAGACCCGACGTGTAACCAACTATAAGGCCTTATCTGGTGACCTTACGCAGTGCCCTTATCGTCCCATTGTTCGTGCTAAGCGCATGTAGCAATACTCCGTCGCGAGAGTTGAAATCGCTATCAGACGTGACCTTGGGCGATGATCTTGTGGCGCTTGCTGTGGTCGAGGCCGTTTCGGATGCAGATGGATTGCCACCGCAAGATGCAATCGTTGCAGAGGTTTCCGCGCCGAAGTCAGGATTTCTAGGTGGTCTGTTCGGAGGGCCAAAGGCTGATCCGCCGCAACAGGCCGCAGAGCCGCAGGTAACCTCGGACATATTGCTGCCTTTTGGCCAAATCGCGCCGAACTGCACTGTTTCCAAAGGTGAAATGGGCAAGCTTGTCGATCAGAATGCTGGCTACGCGATCTATGACACGGCCCCCAATGGGGCAACGCTCCGGACGCATTATTTCACTGGTTTTAAAGACAATTGCGCCCGTCAGTTCTCGGCCGCTACTGCGCTGATGGGGGATATCGGCACCCATGAAGTTGTCCGTTATCTGCCGTCAAACAGCAAGCACCCCTATAGCGCGGCAGATAACGCCTATGAACTAATCAAGGCGTCATTTTGCGGCACGACGCGCGGCAGACCGTGTGGGCGCAAGCTTGACCGCTTGGCACGCAACACGACCTTTATCACAACCTACGAAAGCTTTAGCGACAACGCGGATTGGGCGGATATTTTGTTGAGCAATGGCGCTGTCGTGGCTATCGGCCCCGTCGCCCGTTAACCTACCAATGGGGCGGACGTTGATCGGCCAACGGCACGGATCCGCCCGCATCATACTCGCGTGACGCCTCGCGCTCCATCAACATCGCAAGCCGGCGGGTCGAGAGCTCAATCTCTTTCTGCTGGGCGGCCACAATATCCGAGAGGTCATCAACCACGCGGGTCAAATGGGCAATTTTTTCTTCGAGGTGGGTCATATCTGTCATGGCGTTGTCATAGCACGCTGGTAATGCCCTGCGAAAGGCCCATAACATCGCATTGCCCCGCTGGGCCTAGCGTTGTAAACGCGGGCTGATATTGACGTAATTTACGCGAGGCGATCATGGCCAAGGATAAGAAACAACCCCGCCCAAAGGCGCAAACGCCCAAGGGTTTTCAGGACTATTTCGGAGCGCAGGTCGAAGCCCGCACCGAGATGTTGCGCAAGATTGCGGGTGTTTATCATCGTTACGGTTTTGATGCCTTGGAGACTTCGGCAGTGGAAACCGTCGAGGCCTTAGGCAAGTTCCTGCCCGATGTTGACCGCCCGAACGAGGGTGTGTTTGCATGGTTGGAAGAGGACAAGGATTGGCTGGCGTTGCGCTATGACCTGACGGCGCCTTTGGCTCGTGCTTATGCCCAACACCGCAATGATTTGCCCAACCCATATCGTCGCTATGCGATGGGGCCTGTTTGGCGCAACGAGAAGCCGGGACCGGGTCGTTTTCGCCAGTTTTATCAATGTGATGCGGATACGGTTGGCGCGTCAAGCGTTGCCGCCGACGCCGAAATTTGCGCGATGTTGTCTGACACTTTGGAAGTCGTCGGCATCCCGCGCGGTGACTATGTTGTGCGCGTCAATAACCGCAAGGTGTTGAACGGTGTGATGGAGGTGGCAGGGCTATCGGGCGACGACAAAGAGGCCGAGCGCGGCATCGTTTTGCGGGCGATTGATAAGCTGGACCGCCTTGGCGAAGACGGCGTGCGTGCGCTGATCGGCGAGGGTCGCAAGGACGCAAGCGGCGACTTTACCAAAGGCGCTGGTCTTGGCGCCGAGCAGGCCGAAATCGTCATGGGCTTTATGTCCGCCAAACGTGCAACGGGGGCCGAAACAGTGGCCCGTTTGCATGAGTTGGTGCGCGGCTCGCAAGTTGGCGCGGACGGCGTGAACGAATTGGAAACCATCGCGACGCTTCTGGATGCTGGCGGCTATAACGCGGATCGCATCGAGATTGATCCCGCCGTCGTGCGCGGGCTTGGCTATTATACTGGCCCCGTTTTCGAGGCCGAATTGACGTTCGAAGTGCTTGACGACAAGGGTCGCCCGCGCAACTTCGGCTCTGTCGCTGGTGGCGGTCGTTATGACGATCTGGTCAAGCGGTTCACGGGACAAGAGGTGCCTGCGACGGGTGTTTCTATCGGCGTTGACCGTTTGTTGGCGGCTTTGGAGGCTAAGGGTCGTTTGGATACAACGGCCGTTGGCCCCGTGGTCGTGACCGTCATGGACCGCGACCAAATGGCTTATTATCAAGGACTTGTGGCGGAACTGCGTAACGCGGGCATCCGTGCAGAGGTTTACTTGGGCAATCCAAAGAACTTCGGTAACCAGTTGAAATACGCAGACAAGCGTAACTCTCCTGTTGCCGTGATCGTTGGTGGCGACGAGATGGCGGCAGGTGTCGTGCAGATCAAAGATCTGATTTTGGGTGCCAAGATTGCCGAAAACGCGACGCTCGAAGAATGGAAAGATCGCCCGAGCCAATATGAAGTGCCACGCGGCGAACTGGTCGCCAAAGTGCGCGAAATTTTGGACGGGCAGGGCAATGGCTGATCTTATCGGCGCTCAGGCGCAGCGGATTTTGTCCGCGTTTGAGGCGGCAGGGGCCGTGAATGTTGAAGCCGCAATTTTGCAGCCAGCGAGCACACTTCTTGACCTCTACGGCGAGGATATCCGCAGCCGCGCCTATGTGACGTCAGACCCTTTGCGCGGCGAGATGATGCTGCGCCCTGACTTCACGCTGCCCATCGTGCAGATGCATATGGAAAGCCGCGCGGACCCTGCACGCTATACCTATGCTGGCCCTGTTTTTCGTAAACAAGAGCATGACGAGAGCCGTGCGAACGAGTTTACGCAAGTGGGCTTTGAGGTCTTTGACGGGAAGAATCCAGCCGCCGCTGACGCCGATGTTTTTGCGGCGATTGCGGGTGTATTGAATGGGCTTCCCTTGCGTCCTGCGACGGGTGATCTGGGGATTTTGATGGCTGCAGTGCACGGTCTGTGCACGTCCGGTGCACGCAAAGCGGCGCTCTTGCGGCACATCTGGCGGCCGCGCCGTTTTCGCGCTTTGCTTGACCGATTTGGCGGGCGGATTGCACCGCCACCAAGCCGCGTAGCGCTGTTGTCGATGGATGATCCCTTTGCCGAAGCTGGTCCTGAAGTTGGCCTGCGCAGCCGTGCCGAAGTACAAACCCGCATTGATGCACTGCGCGAAGACGCGACGATCGCGCCGATCTCATCAGAGGAATTGGCTTTGATCGATGCACTCTTGGCGATCCGCGAAACCTCGCCAAATGCACTCAGCGCATTGCGCGACATTGCGGTGGATATGCCTGCGATTGGTGGTGCCGTTGCAAAAATGGCGGCGCGTTTGGATGAACTTTCCAAGCGCGGTGTGGATGTCGAACACCTTGATTTTGAAGCAAGTTTTGGCCGCACTACGCTGGAATATTATGACGGCTTTGTTTTTGGGTTCTACGCGGCAGACCGTCCCGACTTGGCCCCTGTCGCGACTGGCGGGCGCTATGACGCGTTGACGGCGGTGCTTGGCCAAGGGCGTGCCGTTCCTGCCGTTGGTGGCGTTGTGCGCCCCGACCTTTGTTTGTCATTGGGAGGGGTGAACTGATGTTGAAACTTGGCGTGCCGTCCAAAGGGCGGTTAATGGAAAAGACGTTTGACTGGTTCGGCGATCGCGGTGTGACCCTGCGCAAGGCGGGTTCAGAGCGCGAATATGCGGGCGCGGTTGAGGGTATCGAAGGTATCGAATTGGTGCTGTTGTCCGCAGGCGAAATTCCCCGTGAATTGGCGGCTGGGCGTATTCATTTGGGCGTCACTGGCTCCGATCTTGTGCGCGAAAAACTGGCGAATTGGGATACCCAAGTCAGTGAAATTGCGCAGATGGGCTTTGGTGGCGCGGACCTGATTATCGCCGTGCCGCAGGGATGGGTCGATGTGGATACGCTGGATGATCTGGATGCCGCCGCTGCTGCGTTTCGTGCCAAGCATGGATTTCGGATGCGGATTGCCACGAAATATCACCGCCTTGTCCGCGAGTTTTTGCGCGACAATGGTGTGGCCGACTATCAGCTCGTTGATAGCCAAGGTGCGACAGAAGGCGTTGTCAAAAACGAGACCGCCGAGGCGATTGCCGATATTACGTCAACGGGCGAAACCCTGCGCGCGAATGGGTTGAAAATTCTCAGCGACGGCATGATCCACGCATCGCAAGCCACGTTATTTCGCGGTGCGCGGGATGGCTGGGATGATGCACAGCGGGCAACGTTTAAGGCGCTGGAAGCAAAGCTGAACGCTTAACGCACGCCGATTGCCGCAAGGGCTTTGGACAGTTCGGGCGGCAATGATTCTTCGTTTTGAACGCCGTCGGGCAAGTCTGTCGGCGCATCGGCTACGGCCAGATACCGCCAGCCTTGAAAGGCGCGTTTTGGCGTTGCTGCGACGCGGATCAACTGCGGATCGCTGACAATGGCGCAGCGACGGATGCCGTCTGCACCGATCCGCTCGTCCAGCCGGATCACCTTTTGGCGGCATTGAATGATGCCTTTTATGACCCAGAAAATAGAGCCGCCATTGAGCAAATCAGCCTCGCGTTTGGGCCACATCCGTGTCACATGCTGGGGGTATCCATCGCGCGATTGCGCTTGGCGTGACGCTTGCCATGCGGCGAGCCCTGCGACATCATCGGTGCCGACCGAAAGCTTGAGTAGATGGGTAGTGGCCATGTGGTCCTCGCGGTTTACCCCATCAAATTAGGGCAATGTGGCCTGATAACAATGGGTGCGAATTTTTTCAACATATATGTTAATAATGTATTGAGCACACCACATGTTGTGGTCTATGCCCTCGGAGGTAATCAGTTCACTTTTCCACCAGTTCCGCCGTTTCCGAATCTTTATGGCCTCGCTATGATGCCGCGTCCGTGACCCTATTTATATAAGAAGGCCTGCCAATGACCCGTTTTTCTGCCCCTATCGCCGAACAAATTTGGGATATGAAGTACCGTTTTAAGAAAGCAGACGGCACGCCAATTGACGAGACTGTCGAGCAGACTTGGGAGCGGATTGCGGGTGCCTTGGCCGAGGCTGAGAAAGACCCAAAAGCATGGGGGCCAAAGTTCTATAGCGCCTTAGAAGACTTCAAGTATCTGCCAGCGGGCCGTATCACCGCAGGTGCGGGCACGGCCCGTCAGGTCACGCTGTTCAACTGCTTTGTCATGGGCACGGTCCCTGACAGCATGGGCGGCATTTTCGACATGCTGAAAGAAGCGGCCCTGACCATGCAGCAGGGCGGCGGCATTGGCTATGACTTCTCAACGATCCGTCCAAAGGGTGCGTCGGTCTTGGGCGTGGCGGCGGATGCCTCTGGCCCGCTGTCGTTTATGGATGTTTGGGACGCGATGTGCCGCACGATCATGTCCGCAGGCTCGCGCCGTGGAGCCATGATGGCGACAATGCGGTGTGACCACCCAGATGTGGAAGATTTCATCACCGCCAAATCCGACCCAGCCCGCCTGCGGATGTTCAACATGTCCGTACTGATTACCGATCCGTTTATGGAAGCGGTGAAGGCGGATAAGCCGTGGGATCTGGTGTTTAAGGGTCAGGTTTACCGGACGGTGCAGGCCCGCGCGCTTTGGGACGCGATCATGACTGGCACGTATAATTACGCCGAACCGGGTGTGATTTTCATCGATCGGATCAATCAGTCGAATAACCTGAATTACTGCGAAACCATTGCCGCAACCAACCCTTGTGGTGAGCAGCCGCTGCCGCCTTATGGCGCGTGTTTGCTTGGGTCGATCAACATGGCCCGCCTTGTTGCTGATCCTTTTGAAGCAAATGCCCGTCTCGATGTGCCAAACATGGCCGAGCTGGTCGCAACCGCCGTGCGTATGATGGATAACGTCGTAGATACATCACTATTCCCGCTGGAGGCTCAGCGTGCCGAGGCGCAAGCCAAGCGCCGTATTGGTCTTGGTGTCACAGGCCTTGCCGATGCTTTGCTGATGGTCGGTCTGCGTTACGGGTCAGAGGAGGCGGCGCGTCAGACGGATGAATGGATGCACGCGATCGCACGCGCCGCATATCTGGCGTCGGTGGAATTGGCCAAGGAGAAGGGCGCGTTCCCCTTGTTTGATGCCGAGAAATATCTGGCCTCTGGCACGATGCAGAATATGGACGCGGACGTTTGTGACGCGATCCGCAAGCATGGTATCCGCAACGCTCTTTTGACCTCAATCGCGCCAACAGGCACTATCTCGCTTTACGCGGGCAATGTGTCGTCAGGCATCGAGCCTGTGTTCGCCTATGCCTACACCCGCAAGGTTTTGCAAAAAGACGGCTCGCGCACGGAAGAAGAGGTTGTCGATTACGCCGTGCAGATGTGGCGTGATCTCAAGGGCGATGCGCCTTTGCCTGATTACTTTGTGAACGCGCAGACGCTGGCGCCGTTGGATCACGTGCGCATGCAAGCGGCCGCCCAGAAATGGATCGACTCGAGCATTTCCAAGACGATCAACTGCCCCGAAGACATTAGCTTTGATGATTTCAAAGAGGTCTATATGGCTGCTTGGGATCAGGGCTGTAAAGGCTGCACGACCTACCGTCCGAACGATGTGACGGGATCGGTCTTGTCGGTCTCCGAGGGGAAAACACCGTCCGAGGAACCAGCGCAGTTGCATATCGACGGTGAGGGTGCTGAAGTTGTCTATATGTCCGAACCGCTGGACCGCCCGACCGAGCTTGATGGCGCCACATATAAGCTGAAGTGGCCAGATTCAGAGCACGCGATCTATATCACAGTGAACGATGTAATCATCGCAGGGCACCGTCGCCCGTTCGAGGTTTTCATAAATTCCAAGAACATGGAGCATTTTGCGTGGACGGTTGCACTGACACGGATGATCTCTGCGGTGTTCCGCCGCGGCGGTGATGTGTCGTTTGTGGTCGAGGAATTGAAGGCCGTATTCGACCCACGCGGCGGCGCTTGGATGCAGGGTAAATACGTGCCGTCCATCTTGGCCGCCATCGGTGGCGTGATTGAAAAGCACATGGTCGCGACTGGTTTCCTGGCAGGCGAGGGCATGGGCCTCAAGTCCGATCCACACGGTGACGTCGTGGCAATCGGCGGTAAACCCAAAGGAAAAGCCTGCTCGTCGTGCGGCGACTATTCCTTGCGTATGGTCGAGGGGTGCATGACCTGCGGGTCGTGCGGCTATTCTAAGTGCGGCTAGTTTATGTAAGGTATGTTGATTGAATGAAAGTGACGGTCAATCTCTGCCAAATGGCATGAATTGACTGCCACTTTCGTGGCCTATTTTTGCCAGCCATTGAAAATGGTGGGAAAAACCCGAAGAAGTTTTTGGTGTAATCCAGAGCTTTTAATGTGCTCCATGGAGTTTATTTGTCCATCAAACATCAGAGTAGTGTGCGCTGGCTTCAACATTTCGGGGGACATTTATTTTCACTCGTTTCCATCAGACTTTGCGCCCTTACTCTCATAGTTTACTCCAGCGTAGTCCTCTTAGGCGGACAGGTCCTGATCTTGACGTTACTTGGTTTTTGCTTTGGTCGAGCATGGTATCGGCGTTTGTATTGATTTCTGTGAAGGGGTAAACTTATCTGATTTAGTAATTCTGTCATTTTAGACTTCTTCGAAGCATCATTTTACGAATGATCCTTGAGCCGGAAAAATTTGAATCGTAATGCTGCCGACCGGAAAACCTTTAATGCGTGCATTGCCTCAAAGAGCTTTGGCTGGATGGGGTAGGCGATGCTCTATAGTAATTACTATTAATCCCATGTGGCATCCCACTAATTTACTTGTATGGAAATTGATTAAATGAGCATTGACGACCTTATTCGTAGCGACATTATCAACATAAAGAACGCAGACTGGAATATTCGAAAGGGGAGCGTTGTTCCCTCAACCTCAAGTGTTGCATTGTCTAATGGTGCAGTGGAGCTCGAAACGACTTATATCTACGCAGATCTCGCAAATTCATCAAGGATGGCCCGACATTTTGACCGTCGTGTTACAGCCAAGAGAAGTGGTCCTAGATTTTAGACCAGTTTGCAGCCTTGTTAAGATGGATCAGGGTTTCATTTAGGCTGCTAATCTCATTGG
>ENA-OREM01000277-OREM01000277.1-marine-metagenome-genome-assembly--contig:-NODE-277-length-40470-cov-7.051791_pt1 | contig 40470 bp, 27 predicted proteins | sample MGYA00248623_ERZ508561 | MGnify/ENA primary metagenome ERZ508561 (study PRJEB26227, sample SAMN06264494) | marine metagenome | isolation source: Columbia River Estuary | place: USA:Columbia River Estuary...
TTTGAAAATTCTTACAATACATTAGTTGACTACACCAACTATCAAATTTCAATTCCAAACCAAGATGTTAAATTGAAGATTTCTGGGAATTACTCAATCAGCATACATGATAACAACGGAGATTTTCTATTTGAAAAAAAATTCTCTGTTATAAACCAATTGGTTTCAACAAACATTAAAATAAAAAGATCAAGTGATTTAGACAAAATCGAAAGTCATCATAGCATTGATATCTCTATTGACTGCGATAACTGTAACGAGTTTAACGGTAATTCATCAGATTTAAAACTAGTACTTATCAAAAATAATAACTGGAATAATTTTAAAGTAATTCAAAACCCTGATTATTTCTTGAACAATACCCTTGTTTTTAAGGATATTTTATTTCAAGCAGGAAATGAATATTTAAATTTTGATATGGAAGAGCAAAATGATAGGCCTATTAGAAAAATGATGTTGATTTTGTCTAAGGCAACAATTGAAAATGTTTATGCATGTTTTATTCTGACAAATGGTGCGAGAATGGAAGGGATTGAGTCCGAAATATTTTTTCATGTAAATTTTCAATTTCAACATTTAAGGTTTTATTGATAGCGACTTGTTTCTTCAGGTCGTTTAAAATTTCTGTATTTATTTCACTGGAAAAATCAGATTTTTTTGAATCTTCATTTAATGACTTAAATCTTTTCATTAAGGAATTATTCTCCAAAATATAATTTTCAATTCTTAACAAAAGTTCTTCTTTTTCACCTTTTAGGGTTCCTCCTGTGATGTCAATATTTGCGGCTTTTACTGCATTGGCCGCCTCCTGAAAAGAGATTTTAAAATTCTTTAATGCATTATCTGAAAATGCAATTTCTATTTCTTCATCTGGAAAACCGCCTAAGGAAATTTTAGAAATTCCTTCTACCAAACGCAGCTCACGTTCTATGCGTCGCGCCTCTTGTTTCAAGCTAACAAGGTCTACTCCCTCGCCGCTCAACGCCATACTAACTGCAAGGGTAAGGTTTTCTCGTTTCGCAACCCGAATAGGCTCCATGCCGGTCGGAAATGAGGGGACGCTTTCAACCGCATTTTTCACGTCTTCCAACACAAGATCTGTATCGTAGCCCTTTATAACCTCAACACTGATCGTCGCGCTGTTCTCAGATGAGGTAGACGTGTATTGCTCTACACCCGTCAATCCTTTAAGGTTCTGCTCAATTTTATTGACGACGCCTTCTTCCATCTCTTCAGGAGAAGCACCTGGATAAACCGCCGTAACCGTTATATTCCTCGACTCTACTAAAGGGAAAAACGTCGTGTTCAGGGCGTTGTAGCTGACCCATCCGAAAAAGAAGATTCCGATGAGCATTGTGTCTACCCCTACGGGATATTTAATAAAAAATTCTATGAGTTTTTTCATCGCTGGCTTCGGTTAATTTTTTACCGCTACAACGATGGTTCCAGATGCTGCTTTGAGCGTTGGCGCATCAGCGAGCAACTGCCCGTTCTTGAGTCCTTTGATGACAATACTTTCATCAAGCCATTCCACAACTTCGACAGCAGTTTTCGCAAGTAAAGAATCCGATTCCACAGTATACACGTATTCGTTATCAAAAACCATATAAGCCGGTACGCGAAGGGCATCATACACCTCAACGTTAGCAATAATCCCTGTGAGGTACATGCCTTCTTTGAGATCATCGCCACGAAGTGAAGCAATGAGGTTGATGTTTTGGCTTGCATCATCTACAACAGGGCTGATACGATCTATTTGACCTTTCCAGGTACCCTTGCGATCCGGGCTAGTGAACGTAATGGACTGGCCCAATTTTAATTCGTCTGCATAGGACAAAGTCACGGCCCCCTTCAATTCAAAGCCGCCGGATCCAACAAAACTTCCCAAAGCCCTTCCTGGACTCACTAAATTTCCTTTTTTCACTGAGGCCTGAGCCACAACCCCATCAAAAGGCGCTCGAATACAAAACTTCTCTAAACGCTCTTCGGCGCTTTTAACTTGATAGTAGGCAGTAGGTATACCACGAGCAATCAAGAATTTCTCCAGCTTGGTCGCCGTCTTTGGCATCGGTACTAATGAGCTATTGAGACTCAACGCATCATAATAGGCTTCCCAAGCCGCGTAAGCTTCTGGGTAATCTGCATTTAAATCAGGTAAAATGGCCAGTACACTATTGATAAAACTACCTTTAAGACCCATCACGTTCGCCTGCGCTTCTGCATTGTCCAATTGCAACATGATCTGCCCCTTCCTAAATGCAACACCTTCCAAGAACGGTGCATCCCCATCCAAAAAAGTCCCACTAACTTCGGCCAATAAGTCTACACGCTCTGTAGCGCTCAACTTCCCATATACAGTTATGGGCAAGGCAATGGTATCGTTCGCAACTTCAATCACTTTTACGCGCGGCTTAATCCTATCTTCACGTATTTCCTCCTTCGTCGACATCGCGCTTAGCTTGCCTTTGACGAAAATTCCTATTGCAAGAATCGCCAGAGCGACTACAATATTTCTGATCAATTTACTATTCATGTGTATTTAGGTTAGTTATATGTATTTCGTACCGTCGTATTTCTTCAAAAAAGCCCATTCCCCTGAGTCCTGCGAGGAAAACCACTTTGCATCGACTCTCATCGCATCTATTTTATATATATAAGTAAGTACTCACTCATTTATCAATAATTCTCGCAATCCACGCAAACACAAAACGCTGCTTTCTTCATCTCCGTGAAAGGCCAACAGCAATGTTCGTTCCAACACCTCAACTGCAGTGCGTGCAACCGCTTCCTCCGAACCATGACCCACGCTCGATATGGCCCAACGCAAACGTTCCATTACAAAAGAATCCATTTCTCGACGCACCAGGTCTTCCTGCGTTATCCGAATCATTGCTATCCAAGCGAGTAAATCGTGACTATTTTTGAATTTATCAAGCTGAATAGAAGTAAACGAGCGCAATACTTCAGTAGGATCGGCATCGTTTAAGAAACCGTAAATCAATCCGGCTCGTGCTCTTTCACCCGCAGACAACACCGCCAGAGCAAGACCGTTTTTAGATTTAAAATGACGGAATATCAGCGCTTCACTTACGCCTGCATGCGCCGCTATTTTTGCCGTCGACATCGCCGTGAGGCCGTGTGCAGCAATAAGCGTTTGAGCGCTTTGAAGTAATGCTTGTTGTTTTTCAGTCATTGTAAGTGTTCACTTACAATAATACAAAAATTGTATCCGGAAATTAATGTGCTTCCAACCAAGTTTTCCCCGTACCCACTTCAGCAATCATTGGAACCGCCAAATCAACGGCTGCTTCCATTTTTTCTACGACCAACGCTTTAAGTGCCTCGAGTTCTCCTTCGACTGCATCAAAGACCAGTTCATCGTGCACCTGAAGGAGCATCTTCGATTTTAATCCCTCTGCACGCATAGCTCGATCAATCTCTATCATAGCAAGTTTGATAATATCTGCTGCAGAACCTTGTATAGGCGCATTTACCGCATTTCGTTCGCTGTGCCCCCGAACCACCGCATTGCGACTCTCAATATCTTTAAGGTACCTGCGTCGACCCGTTATAGTCTCTACATACCCATTTTCGCGTGCAAAAGCGACCTGATCATCCATATAGGCTTTGATTCCCGGATACGTTCGGAAGTAACCGTCAATAGCGGCTTTGGCTTCTTTACGACTCATATCCGTTTGCTGACTTAAGCCGAAAGCGCTAACACCATAGACAATACCGAAATTGACTGTTTTCGCATTGGAACGTTGTTCGCGAGAAACTTCTTCCAATGGCACTTCAAAAACCTTCGCTGCAGTGGCTTTGTGAATATCCTCACCGTTTCGGAAGGCTTCTATCATCGCTTCATCCTTTGCTAATGCAGCAATCACACGCAACTCTATCTGGCTGTAATCTGCGGCTAACAAAACGTGTTGTTCGTTCGCGGGGACAAACATAGCCCGAACGCGACGACCGTTTTCCGTGCGGATCGGTATGTTTTGCAGGTTGGGGTTGGTTGAACTCAACCTCCCAGTAGCCGCTACGGTCTGGTTGTAGCTGGTATGAATCCGCCCCGTTGCAGGATGGACCAGTTCAGGTAGCGCATCTACATAGGTACTCTTCAATTTTTTCAATTCTCGGTAGGTCAAAATAGAATCCACAATCTCATGCTTGTTCCTATAGCCCTGTAAAATATCCTCCGATGTTGCGTATTGGCCTGTTTTTGTCTTCTTGGGCTTGTCTGATAATTTCAAATCTTCGAACAATACTTCACCCAGTTGGCGCGGGGATCCCACATTGAAAGGACGGCCAGCCAGTGCTACAATAGTCCCCTCGAGCTCGTCTATCAATTGGCCTAATTCATGACTGTAACTGTTTAACGAAGCAACATCTACCCTGATGCCTTCTCGTTCCATCCGCGCCAAGACGGGAACCAATGGCATTTCAATATTTTCAAACACCTTCAGCACCCCAGTTTCTTTCAATTTTGGCTCAAAAACCGCTTTCAACTGAAGGGTGATGTCTGCATCCTCTGCTGCATAGTCGACCACAGCTTCCACAGGCACTTCGCGCAGTGTCTTTTGCATTTTACCCTTTTTACCAACGACACTTTCGTAGGAAATGGTGGTATAATTCAAATAGGTCTCCGCAAGAATATCCATTTTGTGGCGCATATCCGGCTGCAGTAGATAATGTGCGATCATCGTATCGAACAATGGACCGCGCACTTCTATGCCGTAGTTCAGTAATACACCGATATCGTATTTTAAATTCTGACCAATCTTTCGGACCGATTCAGATTTGAAAAACGGCTGAAACGCAGCAATCCACTCTTGTGCCTGGTCACGCTCCTGCGGTACGGGCACATAATAGGCTTTACCTGCTTCAAAAGAGAAACTCATACCGATCAGTTCGGCAGAAAGAATATCTAATGATGTCGTTTCTGTATCAAAGCAAACTTCTTCTTTTTCAAGCAACAGTCGGCCCAATTCGCGAGCTTCCGGCAAGGTCTCAATACATTGATACATGTGATCCGCTGTGGCAATCGACAATCTTCCGCTCGGTACGTCCGCTTCAGTTATCGCCTGCTGCGGTTCGCCAAAGAGGCTCATTTGATCGTTACTGGCCAATGCTACCTTCTTTGTTGGCACTGGCTTCGCACTAACCTCATCCGCGGCATCGCGCTGCAATCCCAACCTTCTGCCTAGTGTGCGGAACTCTAATTCTTCAAACAGATCTAAAAGGGCTTCTTGGTCCCATGGATCTCTAGTCAGTGAATCTGGGTTTAAATCAATAGGAACTTCAAGAATGATCCGCGCCAACTTTTTTGAGAGCAGCCCTAATTCCGCATTATCTCGAATTTTCTCGCCAAGTTTGCCTTTGATCTCATCAGCATGCGCCAATGTTTCTTCTAAAGAGCCGTATTGCTTCAAAAGTTTAGACGCAGTCTTCGCACCGACACCGGGTAAACCGGGAATATTGTCCACAGCATCGCCCATCATGCCTAGGTAGTCAATGACCTGTTCAACGCGATCGAGTTCAAATTTTTCACAGACCTCCGTCTCCCCCCAGATTTCCGGCGGATTGCCGCCACGCGCAGGGCGGTACATAAATATGTTTGGTGATACCAATTGGCCAAAGTCCTTATCGGGCGTCATCATGTACGTGGTATACCCCTCTTTTTCGGCTTGCTTCGCTAAAGTTCCAATCACATCATCTGCTTCATACCCCGGAACACCTAGGGCCGGGATTTTAAAAGCTTCCAACAGCCTGTGGATATAGGGCACGGCCAGCTTTATCGCCTCCGGCGTTGCATCCCTGTTCGCTTTATATTCTGGAAAAATCTCGTGGCGTTCAGTAGGCTGGGGCAAATCGAAACAAACGGCGATGTGCGTAGGATTCTCTTTAGACAACAGATCCAGTAGCGCACTTGTAAATCCATAAACTGCACTTGTATCTATCCCACCAGAAGTCACTCTTGGGTTTTTTGCAAAGGCAAAATACGCCCTGAAAATGAGCGCATAAGCATCTAATAAGAACAGCTTTTTGCTTTGATCCGGTGTTTCTTGACCCATGGAATAGATTTTGCGATTGGCTACAGAAAAATAAGGGAGTTAAGATAGCTACTTCAGTGCAAATACCGAGTTTTGCAAGCAAACAATCCTAACCGCATGGAGTTGTTATTAAGCATCCACACAGATATTATGATTTTCAGAATATTCTTCACCCTCGGGTTCATGCTCGCCATTGACTTATACGCCTACCAAGCCTTTAAAACCGTCTTTCGTAGCAGCGCCACCCCCTACGTATATTGGGGCATCACGATTGCTTATGTTATTTTCTCCATCACGCTGGCCGTAATGATGACGAGTGGAAAAGTAGAATACCGCTACCTCGGTCTGCTCATGGGTGCATCCATTTTACTTGCTGTCCCGAAGCTCATTGCCATTGGCCCGCTTCTTTTAGAAGATGTAGTGCGATTGAGCCAATTTGTCTTTCGCGGTGTAACCACCCAACCCACTTTAATGCCTGAGCGCAGAGCCTTCATTTCGAAATTGGCCCTGGGCCTCGCCGCCATACCCTTTTTAGGGATTATCGACGGCATTTGGAAAGGACGCTATCGCTATCGAGTTATTTCCCACACTCTAGAATTTGATGACCTACCCGATGCTTTTGACGGCTTTACGATCGCACAAATTTCGGATATACATAGTGGATCGTTCGACAACACAGAAAAAGTTCAATACGGCGTAGATATGGTAAGTGCACTTGGCGCCGATTGTATCGTATTCACTGGCGATATGGTGAACAATACCGCCAGCGAAGCCGAACCGTGGATTCCCGTTTTCCAAAGATTAAAGGCAAAATCAGGCATCTTTTCTATCCTAGGCAACCACGACTACGGTGATTATTGGCGTTTTCCTTCACCGGAGGCCAAAGTCGCGAATATGGACAGGCTGAAAGAAATTCACGCTGAAATGGGCATGGACCTCTTACTCAACGATAGCCGTTTTTTTGAGCGCAACGGACAGCGGTTGTACCTCGCGGGGGTTGAAAATTGGGGGTTGCCACCATTCCCTCAGTACGGCGATTTAAATTCTGCGTTAAATCAAATCCCAGAAGATGCATTCACAGTGCTCTTGAGTCACGATCCGTCGCATTTTGACGCTGAAGTAAAACAACACCCAAACAAAATACACCTGACACTTAGTGGACATACACACGGCATGCAATTTGGCATTGAAATCCCTGGGTGGATCAAATGGTCACCTGTAAAATTCAAATACCCCAAATGGGCCGGTCTTTACCCAGAGCAGGACGGGAGAGTTTTGCATGTAAACCGTGGGTTTGGATTTTTAGCTTTCCCAGGTCGCGTGGGGATCTGGCCGGAGATCACGCACATCACGTTAAAGAAGAAGGTCGCTTAGAATCGGTCCTTGTAAAGCTTCGACATGAAGTAGATGTGAGGTAAACTGATGGCGCTGAGGAAGACTAAAAAATAGCTCGACCAGGCCAGCATTGAATTCTTATCGAATCTAAATACCAACAGGAACAGTACCACCGCGCCGATAGTAAATGGCAGGGCCTTCATCCACATTTCTAAATTTGTCCATTTGTGCGACAACTTTAAGTGGTTCCATCCAGATAGACTGTGTTGTAAAACAAAGTAAATCCCGAATGCGGTAGCCAAAGGTAAAGTAGCAGTCAAACTGAGTGTCACCATCGCAACGATCCAGGGGATCGAACGAAACCAAAGCCCCATAAAAAGCCCAAGTGTTAGGGTCATTCGGATGGCCATATTTACAAATTCAGCAGGCCAATCCACCCTTGTGATGCCCATAACTTCCAGTACTGTATTGACCTCGCCTAGATGTGGCAACAAAATCATAGCCAGTAGCATTGTTCCCCACAAAAACGACAACCCGATACTAGGGAAACCCCATTCGCGCAAGTCCGTTTCTCCGAAATGCCAAGCGCTGTAGACTAGAAAAGCGACTAAACCTATGACCGGACTGGCGGCCCAAAATAAAACGACAAGGAGCATAATGAAGCAATAGCGCAAAATGAATTTTGGCAATCGGTCCTTGTTTGCGTGGCTGTAGCCATCCAGTGCCCCATGTGGAATGCCGTATAAAAACAACAAGAAAACCAATATGGCCTGCAAGCCGTAGGTAACATAGGTAGGCAAGAATACAACCGCGATTGAAGCAAAAACCGTGAACAAAAGCGGTGCCCAACGGGAAGGCTTAGCTACCACGAAGGCAATAAAGGAGGCCGCCAATGCCCAGAGAAACTTTAAAACCGGCAATCGGGCAAACATGCTTAATTCCCATTTAACGGAGGACTTTTCGTCCAAGAACTGAAACACCTTACTCGCTTTTTGGGTAGCAAACAGGGCTTCAAAAATTTCTTTACCCCAATGTGGTTTATGCTTTAAAATATGCAGCAGTAGGTGGTCGTAAAAATTAAAGCGATCCATCTCGCTTTTTGGGAGACGCAGCCACGAAGACTCTTTTCGCTCTTGCGCAATACCACTGGCCAATTCCTTTGCATGCTCAAACATGCTCTTAAAGGCATAACCGGTCGTGGCTTTTATTTTTCCCGCACGCGCGCCGGTAGAAATGATTCGCGCATCTTGATCTTTTACTTCAGCGTACTGTGTCATAGGAATTGTCCCGCGCTCCTCATGCACGATATCGAAAGATAAACCCGGAGATAGCAGGTAGTTGCGAAGGTGATTGCTTGCCAATTCATGCGGCAATGGTTCGCTTCCAAATCGCGTCATTTCAACCAATGCCTCTTTCGTTCCCGTTGGAAGTACGTACATGAACTGTGTGAAACCGTTTTGGGGAATATTGAAGTCCATAAGGGTCATCTCATTCGGCGTCCAATAATCTTCCTGCAGCTCTACTCGCCAACCCACAAAACTTTGTAACACTAAGGGACCCATTGGCTCCTTAATTCTTGGCGGTCGACTGTCGAACACCTGCTGAACTTCCCAAGTATAATCGCCACTTGACAATTCTACCGCATCCGTCCTGGTTTTCAATCCATCAACCGCGCCTCTGATCCAGACAATGTTCTCATAGGACTGCGCTACGCTCTTAACCTTATTATATAGTGCAGTACTTTCCACCATATAATAATGTTGGTCCTCGAGCGATTCTAGTCCGTCGGCAGTAGCTATTGTATCCCATTGATGGGACAACACGTCGCGAAGTTCCGTACGTATCTTGTGTTCTGAATCGGCCCAAAAACAATAGGTTTTATCGTTTTTTAACTTCGCGTCCGGTTCAAGGATAAGGATCTTAAGCGTATGCAACAGATTCTTTCGCTCCAATTCAAGCAAAAGCAACCCGTTGGCAGCGCCCATTCCTAAAAACCCTATATCGTACCGATTCATTGATTAAATGTCGATTTGACCCTTTATAATTTGCCTAACAGCTCCTGTTCGATTAAGTTCGCTAAACCATGCTAATTAGAGGTATATATAGCCATTTATAACAATTTAACCCCAATATATAAGTGTTTTCACTTATTTTTCACGTGTCGTGAACAAAAGAATATTTCGTAAGTTAAGTGGTAGTTATAACCTTTAATATTTTAACACCATGTCATTATTTTTAGACGGATCTATGGGATTCGATCCGAACGATTACGTATCGTTCACATTCTTCGCCGGATACATGGCGATGTTAGCCGCTTCGGTATTCTTCTTCTTCGAAAGAAGTAGAGTTTCAGACGAGTGGAAAACTTCAATGCTCGTTAGTGGGCTTATTACTGGTATTGCAGCAGTGCACTACTACTACATGCGTGATTTCTACGCTGCCGGTAATGGAAGTCCAGTAGTTCTACGTTATGTAGACTGGACGCTAACTGTACCACTTATGTGTGTTGAGTTCTATTTGATCACCAAAAAAGCTGGTGGTACGAAGTCAATCTTGTACAAACTGATCTTAGCTTCAGTTGCGATGCTCGTAACTGGTTACATCGGTGAGGCATTTTACGCAAACGATCCTGTTTCTTGGGTTTGGGGTGCTATTTCTGGTGCTGCTTACTTCTACATCGTATGGATGGTATGGAAAGGCGACGTTGCTAAGTTGGCGAACAATGCAGGTGGTGCAGTAGCGAAAGCAAACAGTGCCCTAGCGAAATTCGTAATCATCGGTTGGGGTATTTACCCTATCGGTTACATCTTAGGTACAGCAGGTGGATTCTTCGGAATGGACCTAGGTATCGAAGCAAATGAAGAAGTACTAAACTTGTGCTACAACCTTGCAGATGCAATCAACAAAATTGGATTTGGTCTTGTTATCTATTCTCTAGCGATCAGCTCAGAAAAAGAAGCAGCTTAATCATTCATTACAGAGTGTTGGAAAACCCCACGGCGAAAGTCGTGGGGTTTTCTTTTTTCGGCAAAACCGCATGCTTGTCTATCTTTAGAGGATACTTCATCCCGAGAACATGAAAATTAAACTCCTACTGCTGGCCCTACTGGCTGCCCTATACGTTACTGGCCAAAATACAGGCGTTCATTCCTATGCGATTGATCTAACCCATGTCGTTGAAGACCGTGTGAAGGTTACCGTTGACGCTTCTTTGGTCCAATTATCAAACCCCAAAGACAATCAATACAAATTTCACTTTCCCGCGACCATACCAGGAACCTACGCCACGCTAGACTATGGTCGATTTATTCAGGATTTTAAAGCGTATAACACAGGTGGACAACCGCTAAAAGTCAAGCATAAGGGCAATACCTTCACTATCTATGGCAAACCCGAGCGCATCGAATATTGGGCAGATGATACGTTTGATGCGCGCATTCGTAAAAATAAAGTCTTTGAGCCCGCAGGGACGAATAATCAAGAGCGGACTAACTTTCTGTTAAACGCAGCTGGCTATTTTGGATTTTTCGAAGGTAAAGAGGCACTCCCCGTAGCACTTGAAATCACAAAAAGTCCAAGTCTTTATGGGCTTAGCGCATTAGAAGGTTACAGCTACGGCAATACACAAAACTTTTACGCGCGCGACTACCATCACTTCCTTGATTGCCCCATAATGGTAAGTAAACCGGATACGACATCCTTCAAACTAGGGGGCGCTAAAGTGACCATAGGTGTGTTTACGGAAAATGGCCGGGAGCTATCACAAGAGATATACGAACAAGTCGAAACTAGTATGAAGGCGATCGAAGCTTTTTTAGAGGGGAATCTTCCCGTCGAAAACTACGCTTTTCTCTTCTATATCAAAGACCACACAGAGTTCGAAGGACTATTTTCTGGACAAGAAATTAAGATAGGTACAATCATTAAAGCCATTCGTACACTTGCTGGAAAAGGTTTTGGAGCGCTCGAACACGGCAACAGCTCTGTGTACTATTTGCCAGATTTCGGAGGTACAACCGTTTTGGATGGAATGGCCGATGTGTGCATCCACGAATTTTTTCATATCCTAACACCACTAGGTCTTCACAGCGAAGAAATTGGAAATTTTGATTACATCAATCCAAAAATGAGTCAACACCTTTGGCTCTACGAAGGCATCACCGAATACTTCGCAGGCATCAGTCAACTAAAAGGCGGTGTTATAGATAAGGAAGAATACATTCAAAGTCTACTTAGGGGAAAGATTCGTGCTGCCGACCGCTATCCAACAGCGAAAATGTCATTTACTGAAATGAGTGAAAACGTTTTGAAGAACCCCTATAAAAAGCAATACGGTCAGGTCTATCAGCGTGGTGCATTAATGGGCGCATTACTAGATATTCGTATCATGGAACTCACCGGTGGTGAAAAAGACCTGCACGACATCATCCTCGCTCTGCGCGACGTTTACGGACCAAACAAAAGCTTTAAAGACCCACAAATCATCGCCGAATTTGTTGCATTAGTACATCCTGATCTTCAAGAGTTCTTCGACGACTATGTCACTGGACGCAACGAATTGCCTACCAAAGAGTATTTAAACAAAGTCGGTATAGATTACGACCGCCGTTACGCAGGTCCTGTTGTGGTAGATCCCCTCCGGGACAATGGTTACAAAACAAGAGGTATCCGCTCTACGGACTACTTAGAAATCAAAAACATCTCAAAAGAAAACCCCTATAAACTAGAAAAGGGAGATCGCGTACAACGTTATGCTGATGAACTGGAAACGGCATACGGCGGACCTAAAGAAGGCAGCCCCTTAGTACTGTTAATAGAACGCAACGGAACGAAATTCACGGTGCCGTATAACGTCGCTTATACAACGGGTTCAAAAAAACACTACATCCGATTCCAAAGAAATCCGACTGCGGCACAATCAGCCTTGCAAAAGCTTTGGTTTAAGAATTAGCGAGTTATAATGAGTTGCTCTGTGAATCTGCTGGAAGGAGATACCGCCGTTACATGAAAAGTCCCATTAGGCAGCGCGTGTATCCCTAGCTGAATCTTTGAACCATTATAAGTATGTTTTTCTCTGAGCCACAGCTTACCTGTAGTATCATATATAAAAATATCCAGCGCGGTTCCTGACGCCCATGCACCATCGATAAATAACGCGTTACTTGTAGGGTTTGGGAACAACATAATGGGACGGGAATTCGGCTGTTCAGTGAACCCTATACCCTGAATGAATTCGAACCAATTCAAATTAAATTCAGAACCTACATCAAGACGCAATTTATAATCTCCTTGAGAAAGGATACCGCCAGGTTGATTTGTTGTTTGCCAGGTTTGCCAACCGCCCGTTGCACCTAGAGATATTGATGGAAAACTAGTGACATAATTCCCCAGTGTATCCGTAAATATGAATTGCATATTCACCCCTGAAAGCGATGCGTGACGGTAATCAACGCTGTAGGTAGCACTATTTAAAACTTTAACGTCGTAGATAAGGTAATCCCCTGCACCTAAGTATCCTATGTTTTGACCTCCTCCAATGTCCGTCGTGTTCTCAAGGGCAATACCATCCATAGTAGTAAACGCTTCTGCTTCAATTTTACCGGGTATAACATGTACAGTTGGCAGCGTATTCTCTACTAATTCTTGACTAAAGGACTGAACATTGGTGCCGTCTTTCGCTTGTAACGTCGTCCCTGCATATGAAATTTTGATTTCATCCAGAAATGTTAAAGCTTGGCCTATACCTATGAGCACATTACGGGAATTGGAGGGACTCTTGGCGACGGAGGTTATAGATGCCGGAACTCCATTCACCGTTACATAATAGGAAGCAGTGGCGCCAAGATTTGCTGAGTCAAGAGGTTTGTTTGTCTGTACTTCGATCGTGCTGTTATCGTATGTAACTGAATGCACATATTCCGCATTGATTGTAGTGGTGCTGCCCGTGGGAACAAATTCAAAACTTGTCACATTGAACCCGCCCTGATTTGCTACAAATCTTATTTTCTTATCGTCTGCAGACAGGACAACGTTTGGTATCGTTTTGGTCGACATCACAGTCCAGCTGCCCGTATTTGTTGCGTAGTAATTTGGTGTTAATCTTACTCCATCCGCTTCGAAGTAAAAATTACCTCCGGTAGACCCACTGCAACCTTGTCGCACCTTAATGGTATAAAGGCTGTCTTGCGGTATCGTTACGCTGTAACTCATCCAATCTTCAGTATCAACAAAGCCCACCATATAGCCATTGCTATTTACTGCATCCGTGAACTTCTCAATATCAACTCCGTCATTTCTATAGGTCCAGCCTGAATTCCATGAAGGAGGGGGATTTAGTTGGAAAGATTCCGTATCAAAGTAGGCGTCCCCCAAAGGCCCCATATCGTATTCTGAAGCATGAATCACACCGGGTAAATCATGGGATTTCCATGGAATAGAAGTTGGATCCTGAACTTGACGAAACATCGCATCAATGACACCTCTATTATACGTACAGTTCTGCGCTTTTAAATCCGTAGTTAACTGCATGAGTGTTGCAGTAGCAGTAGCAACCGAAGGAGCCGAACCATTACCGCTCCAATAATCAAGTAGATCTTGATAACCCGCAGACTTGGTAATGCTCAACGGTGCATTGATCGTCTCAATCTTTTTTAATGGCCACCAAGCCCAACCTACACCTTCAGATTCCATAATGCTGATTAAAGAAGTATACCATGCATTGGAGTTTTCCCCTGTTTCACCAAACCAAATAGGCACATTATAAGTATCACGTAAATCCAAGCCGTACTGAATGTCCGCTACACTATTTACAGGTGACCAGTACTTATGTGGTGAATAGGCCATATTGTTATCCCATGGCGGTGTCAAACCGGTATAGGTGTTTGCGAACCAATTCCCTTCGATAAAGAGGATGTGATTGGTATCGACAGAACGAATGCTATCCGTAACATCTTCGTAGAGTGCACGTAATAAGGTACCGCCGGGTAAATTCCAGTTGGGCTCGTTTAATAAATCGTAACCTGCAATAGTCGTATCCGTCGAATAGCGTTCTGCCAATTTTTTCCAAAGGGAAGACGTTTTATTTCTATTGTGAACACTTTCCCAAAGCGAAGGCTTTGTCGGGTCATAATCGCTTATCGCTTCATCATACCCTTGACCTCCCGGGGCTGCATGCAAATCCAGAATAACATACATGTCATTTGCGTTGCACCACTTGACAACTGAGTCAACGAGATGAAAGCCTTTCGTTAACCACGTGTTTTGGCCAAGAACAGGCTCCTCTTCGATGGGTAATGTGAATAGATTGTAATGCAAAGGAACACGAACCGTGTTGAATCCCCAGACTGACATAGAATCTACATCAGCTTTACTGAAATGATTTTCTAACCATGCTTCATAAAAAGCTTCGGTGGCCGTCGCGCCGATGAGGTCCTGAATAGTGTCTTTGATCTTGTGCTGTGGGCTTGCAAATGAAGCCGTCTGTAGCATATAGCCCTCTTGAACCATCCAACCACCAATACCCATTGCGCGAATGAGTAACGTGTCCCCATTCCCATCAACAATCGCTTTACCTGCAGCTTGAACGTATTGTGCTTTAAGTGGCTTAAGTACGCTTAAAAGAAAAACGCCTAAAATGAATAGAATACGGGGATGCTTCATGACTTATATGATTTAAACAGGCTCTAAGTTCAATTAATATTTCAAAAATCTCTTTCCCATGTGGCAGACATTAACTGGACAAAAGGGTCACAGGCCTTGAATATATTCGTCTAATGCATCTTCTTTCTGGAGTTCTAGTTTCTTTTTTAAACGGTATTTAGCCTTTTCAATGGCGGCTGGGCTCACATTTAACACTGTTGCAATCTCCTTGTTACTCATTTTTTGACGCATTAGGTAACACAGCCTTATCTCACCTTTTGTAAGGTTTGGAAATCTTTTTATCAAACTTGCTGAAAACTCTTCGTGCAACTCCCTGTAATTTCGCTCGAAGTGGTCCCAGTAGTTTTCGCTTTGTAATTCTCTATTGATTTCCCTTGTCATCGATTTCAAAAATGCTTGAACATCGCTAGATCGGTCTTTCTGTTTACTTTCATTGACCAGGCGCTCTTTGAATGACTGGAGCAATTCTAATCGACTGGTGGTCTTCATTAATTGAAAACTCAAATCTGTTTTCTGCTGGTTCGATTTAACCTCAAGCTCTATTGCCTTTGTCTTTAGCAACTCACGTTCCGTTTCTACTAACCTCAATCGCGTTGACCTAAACTTTCGGTCCTGATAAAAGAAGACTCCTGTTGCGATTAGAGAAACGAAAACAATCAGAAGTAATACCCTGAACCATGCACGTTGAATCAGGTAAGAAGCAATAGTAAAAGGAATTGTAATCGACTGCACTACTTCGTTCGCCCCTGTTGATTGAAGTTCTAATGTGTAGTTCCCCGGGGGCAATTCTTGCAAGTCAATAGTTCTACTGCCATAAGGCAACTCTACCCAATAGCTGCCCAATTCTTTTATTCGATATCGATTCGCTATACCGTTACGCAATAAATTACTGACCAATTCAAAATTGAAACGTACAGATTTCGTGCCTGCTGGGAAAAGTAAAGGCTGTGAAAGGACTCCTCCATCTTTGATTAAATGGACAACTTTAGGTAGGTTATCCGCATAAACCTCCGTCAAAACAAGCAGCGGTTTTACAGAGGTGATTGCCGTATCAGTGTGAATCTTAGCTACACCTTGGGTTCCTCCCAAAAGCAAATTAGAACCTTCAAAAAGCAACGTTTTTCGATTCGACAACCCGACCTGTAGCTCATCGGTCTCCTTAAAAACTTCATAAGACCACTTCCCAACGGCATCTACAGAGATACTTAACAGTCCCAAGCTAGTCGCAGCAAATAGTGCACCGTCGTGTTCCGCTATTGAATAGCAGTTCACAAAGGAATCCTTGCCGATTATAGTATCAACAATCTGCCCTGCTTCGACTACCAGTATTCCACTACCCTCGGTACCAATGAGCTTATACTCATTAAAGATCTCAATATCAAGTACTGAGTTTTCTAATGGAATAGCGTTTATAGTTCCTTTATTTGAAAGCGTGTAAAGTCCTTGAAATTCCGTTCCAACCCACAGTAGGTCGCCATCAAATTCCAAATCCATTATATTTCTTCCTACTTCCCATGCAGTATTGAATGGAGAGATAATTCGAGTCCCATCCCAAAACTGAAGTCCATACAGCGTTCCGATCCATAAGCTATCGCCCCAGGTAGTCGCCATAGACCAGATGTTTGAATTCTCCAAACCCCTAGAGGAAGGTGAAAAAGCAAGGAAGCGCTCTTTGATCGTTCCGAGAGTATCAATTACAAATAGGCCTTCACCTAAACTTCCTACCCATAAATCATCCTTATAAAATGCCAAGCTCGTAATTACTTCAGGCAACGCATCATTTGAGAAAGTCTGTGGCAGAAAGCCGGATGCTCCGCGCGAGTATTTCACCAATCCCTCGCCATCAAATCCTACCCATAAGTGTTTGTCAGAGACCATGCTGATTGCACTCTGGATACTAGACGCTATAAATTCTTTTGGCTTGGGCAGCCGCTCTACCGCCTCATTTTGTGTTGAGAATTGGGCAACACCACCATTAAACGTTCCTAACCAATAAGAGTCGTACACTTCATAAATGCCATAAAACTGATCGGTTATGATGCCCGAGCGAGGGTCTTGCTTGGTATAATGATGGGTGGTTGTCCCATCCCATTTATACACGCCAGAACCATCGGTAGAAATCAGTAAACCATCTCCGTCTATTATAGCATCGCGCTGTGTTCCATCGAATTCGATATTCAATTTCTCAAAACGCTCACCTATTCTTTCAAATACACCTGTACCTTCTACACTATAAATGACTCTTCCGCCGCTTACGTCTACCGTCTTTCTGAATGAGCTTACACTCGTATTTACATTATACGACTCAATGCGCTGCTCAGATTTTAAGTAATACAGTAAATGATCACCACTGGTTGCAACCCATAGCGTATCGCCCTGATCTGCAAAATCAAAAATAAACTTTAAGTCTTCGTTGAAATCCTGACTCTGAAGGCGCTCCCAACTTTTACTACCTGCCTTGAGTTGGAAAGCACCCAACCCGGAACTGCCAGCCCAAAGTGTCCCTTCGTTGTCTTGATGAAGGGAGATTATAGAAATATTCCTTGGAAGTTGTGGTAGTAAACTATCGTTTATCGGTCTAAGAACTTTTAAATCAACGCCTACAATACCTCCCAACTGAAGTCCAATTATAAGAGTGGAATCTTTTGTAACGAGGAGGCTTTGAACATTATTTGATCTGCGGTTTACTGTGGAGTCTAAAAAAGAAAATGACGCTGCCCTGCCCTCGTTGTACTTGTATAAACCGTCTCGTGTTCCTATCCAGACAAATCCCCAAGGATCTTGTACTATAGAATACACCGTGGGATTATTCAAGCCCTCCGCCGAGCTAATATGACGGATAGATTGACCTCGTAAACCAAAGGAGGTTAGTATGAACAGTATTAAGAGAAGGCGACGATGCATATCAGAAATATACAAATGAAAAAGGGACCCGTTACCGGGCCCCCTCAACACTTACTTACTAACCAAAAGGTAAGTGATTATTTAAGTGCAATGCGCACAACGCTTTCGCTCAAACCATTTTGAACGCGTACGATGTACATACCACGAGGTAAAGAGGCAACGTCTAAACGTGCTTCAGTTTCCAAGCGCTGCTCCAATACTTTCGCACCAGTAACGCTGTAGACAGCTACGTTAGAAGGAATACCCGTTGTGTTTTCGATGAATAGTACATCAGAAGCTGGGTTTGGCTTAACAACGAAGTCAGCTGTTGCTTCTTCGATACCGATACCGGCGTTACCACACATTTCCCAACCGTGGATCTCCAGAGTGGTATCCGCAGTTCCGCCCAACATCATGTAACGGTTTGTAAAAGCACCTTGAGTGATTGTACAAACTGAATCGCTTGTTGCTGGATCAAAGTTTTCCTGAATCGCCCAGTTGTCTGCAGTAAACTTCCACTCGTATGCACCAGGCATTAGAGAAAGAGTTACCTCATAAACACCGTCGCCATCTGCATCAGTCATCGCAGTAGCATCACCACTCCAACCGTTCATCGTACCTGAAAGGTATGCGTCGGTAAAAGCAGGAGAGTTCGTACGATCTGAACGGAATGTAACGTTTACAGGAGTTGGAGGTACAGGACAAGATCCATCAACAGTACACTCGCCAAAACAAGTTACTAAATGGAAATCTCCATATAACGCAGAACCTACGCTACGATCATTGAAGTTTGCAGGATCACCACAAGGCTTACCAGCTAAGTTCTCTTTACAACCCCAGCTAGGGCAATTACCGTTCATGAATGTAAAGAACGAGAAGAACCCTGTATCACGAGGAAGTGTGATAGAGTATACTGAATCACCTATAGGATACATCATGTTTTGACCCGGCGTACCGAAACCAGAACCACCACCTAAGAATACACCTGTTGAATCAACAGTTTGATACTCCATGTTTACTTGCATAGTAACGTAAACTTGTCCTGCTTTTGCTGCACAAGATTCCCATGCTACACCTGGTAGGATGGTATCACCCGTGAATGCTGCAAAACGGTTCGTGAAAGCACCTGTAGTTTTAGTACAAGCAGTACCAGAAGTCAAACTTTCTTGGCCAGTCCAGCCGTCAAGAGTGAACTTATACTCGATAGAATCAGCAGTTAATGGTAGTGTAACCGTCCAAATTGAATCGCCTTCTGGGTCAGTCATTGGATTACATGTTCCGCACCAGCTGTTGAAGTCACCATTCAAGTGAACAGTAGTGTACGACCCTGAATAGTCGCGCATGTCAACGATAAACGTGACATCTTTTTGTGCAAAACCCAACATTGGAAGGGCTAGCATTAATAAAGCGTAGATTTTTTTCATGTTAAGCATTATTTATAGTTAGTAATTATTGAAATACTCTTATATAATCCACCAGCATATACTGGGGGAACGTGGTTGAAGGGCCTACTGGACCAGGCCAGTTTCCTTCTACGGCAATATTTAAAATAAAAAAGAACTTCTTTTTAAACGCGCCCAGATTGGCAATGTTTAAGGTATGATACTGAATGTCGTCGCGGTACCATTTAATTGAGCCACTATCCCAAACTATGGAGAATACATGAAATTCATCATTGTATTTACCCGAAGCAAGGCTATTGTTGCCGCTGTGCTCAGCATGGCTGCCATTATTTGACCAATGTCCTGTTCCATAAATAGTACGATCGTTATAGCCATCACCTCCGATCAGCTCCATTATATCGATCTCGCCACAGCTCGGCCAGCCTTCGGTAGAAAAGTTATCACCCAACATCCATAAGGCAGGCCATATTCCAGGTCCATAAGGAACCTTCGCTCGTATGTCTATTCGCCCGTATTTGAACGACTGCTTTCCTTGAGTTGTGATTCTTGCCGAAGTATATGGTGCACCTAAATGCGTTTCTTCCTTTGCGGTAATTCTCAAATATCCTTGATCAAGCTCAGCGTTCCTATTACCACCGCGGTAATACTGACTTTCATTATTTCCCCAACCCGAAGCACCAGTTTCATAATTCCAATCAGATAGATTTAAATCTGTACCTAAAAAATCTTCCTCCCAGACCAATGTTTTACCTGGATAGGAATTCGGTGTAGTATATCCTATATCTACTATAGGTGGCGCACCATCGTCGTTACGCAACGTAATTGATGCATACGGCTCAGGTATGGTCACATTCACAGGGTTGCTAAAAGAAATCCAGAAACTTTCTGTTTCTTCTGAATCCACGTCACCAAAGATGGTTAGCGGAATAGACGCCATAGTAGCACCTTTTGCAATTTCCAACGTGCCTTGTGCTTGTTCAAAATCGACTCCTGAATCAGCATTTACACCGTTCGTCGCATAATCAAGCGTAATGGTTTTGGCTGCAGGAGCCGATAAAAACACATCAAAGTCTATAACTTTAGTTGCATTCCCTTCATCTATCTCGATGCTGTAGGCACTAAGTTGAGGAACCGCAGGAGTCTCGCAACCAAAGGTGGCGAGACTCACAACGATCGTTAATGCTATATTACGCAATGTTTGAATCATCTATTACGATTGAGAGTATAGTGTGAAGCGCCAAAGGCCACCACCGAAATCGCATTCAATTTCCATATAACGGTCTCCCGCAACATCTGTCATTGATAAAATGTCATACGTTACTGACGTTACCGGTGAAGAAACCTCACCGCCATTTGCCGCCTTTGGAATCCCAATAAACGCACCAAGACCATTTACCTTTAATTGATCCGGTAAAGGACCATTTCCAGGAATGATTTCAAAAGAATGTATTCCACTTGCCCAAGCATCGTGCGGATAAGTCAAGTTCGTTTCAGGCGTACAACCTTCTGCTGCAACACCCATGTAGGTTTCTGCATAGACATCTCCATTTGCATCATACTCCATGGTACCGTCTTCGCTGAAAATCCACTCATCGTTGAACAGACATGGACGATCTGTTGGTCCCGTTGCCGGGATCGCCCACCACGTTGTATTGCCGTCTGGACCGACCCATAGTGCGCCCGCCTGTGGTGCAAGACTCCACGTTCTGTTTGAACATTCCGTTAACCACTCCATTGCGCCAATACATGGCATAGGACCGTCTTTCAAAATTTCAATTTGGCCGTTAGCAGAAGCACTACCGCCTTGATTAAAGACAGTGTGCGTTACGTCATAAGTACCCATAGTTCCTATAAATACTTCGACACTTTCACCCGTATAAGTTCCTACGCCTTCGATGTCCCAATTAAATAGGAACGGATCACCAGAACTGTTCGATACCAACTGAACAGTATTACTGTCAATGTACGTAAGTGAATAATCTGCCTGAGGGAGTGCTCCCAATTCTGTATGTCCCGCTTCGCTTGGCTCACAAGCAATGAAACCGAACGCTACAAGACTAAATAAAGCTAATTTCTTTAACATCGTTATCAATTTTTAGTATCCTGGATTCTGGGTTAAAACATCTGGTGCAGCATCTATTTCTTGCTGCGGAATAGGAAGGTATGTGTGCGTTGAAGCAACGAAGCCTTGGTCTCCTAACACCTCTGAAGCCTTTCCTGTTCTAATAAGATCGAAGAAACGGTGTCCTTCCGTCGCTAATTCCAAACGACGCTCGGTATAAATATCTTCTAGCAATTGATTTCCAGAGCTCGTTAAAGCAGCGAGACCTACACGATCTCTTACCTGATTAAGGTATGTTCTTGCGGTTCCTTCTGAACCACCGCTTCTTACGATTGCCTCTGCAGCCATAAGCAATACATCCGCATAACGGATTTCACGAATGTTGTTCCCCCAATTCAAAGCAGGGTCACCATCCGGCGCAACATTCGCCGCTATAGGCGCATATTTACGCATCCAGAAGCCCGTGTTTTGATACCCAGGCGTGTATTCAGCGCCGGGCAAGGCATCCGCGTCAATAATGGTGTATCCATAACGTGGGTCACCGTCCATAGCAGCCTCCAATTCAGTGGATACTGGACAGAATCCCCATCCTGTAGCATAAGTAGGACCATTGTAATCACGCATTCCAATAAACTGGACACCAACGTTTCCTTCTCCACCGCCCCAGCCGAACGAGCCCCAATCTGAAGCCGAATTTTCGCTGTAGGTGATTTCAAAGACACTTTCTGAAGACCATTCACCGTCAGCGGTCCACAGATCAGCAAAGCTAGTGAGCAACGAATATTCACCAGATTGAATGACCGACTCACATAGAGAGGCAACTTGGCTCATATTGTTTTCATCGTTCTCAAAAAGAAGGGCACGCGCCAAAAGAGCCTGTGCTGCACCTTTTGTTACACGACCTAATTGATTAGAGCTTACCGATGAAGGCAGAACAGCAATAGCATCCTCTAGGTCAGAAATAATCAAAGGGTATATTTGATCAGGACCAACTTGTTCAACTGTATAGTATTCTGATGCGCCCAATGTATGGTCTATTAAAGGGACATTGCCGAACAAACGTACCAGGTCAAAGTAAAATTTGGCACGTAAAAATTTAGCTTCACCTTTCGTGCGTGTTCTGAATGCTTCACTAGCATCCTCAATACCATCAATTTTCTCTAAGAATAAGTTGGCACGATAGATTCCTTTGTACGACTTTCTCCAAAATCCACGCTGTGGACCAAGGTTCGGCGTCAAAGTGAAATTATCATACGCCACCCATGACGGCTGATCAGATGCATCACTTCCTCCTGCATAGGTATCATCAGATGCAACGTTTTGAAGAAAACGGAACATGGTAAACCCATACTGGTCGTTCCATTGTAGGACGTCATAGATACTAACAAGCGCCTCAAAGGCTTGTTCTTCCGTCTGGTAGTAGTTCACCTCCAATACACGACCTACAGGGCGAGTATTCAAGAAGTCTTTAGAACAAGACCCCAAGATCAATGTGAGCGCTAATAGTAAGCTGACCCAGATGCTTTTTGTTTGGTTTAACTTATTCATTATTTATTTATTTAAATGTGATGTTTAATCCAATGGTATTCACGCGCGCTTGCGGATAAATACCTCTATCGATTCCCATTCCGGCCCCAATCTCAGGATCAAAACCGCTATACTTTGTAAAGGTCAACAAGTTTGTTCCGCTATAGTATACACGCATTTTACGCAAACCTAAGCGATCCGCAATGCCGCCCGTTAGATTGTAACCAACTTGAAGTGATTTTAATCTAAAGAAGCTACCGTCTTCCACATAGAAGTCGGAACTACGTGCAAAGTTCTTATTCACGTCGTTAAAGGTCAAACGTGGATAGGCATTCGTACTTCCCTCTCCAGTCCATCTATCGATAGCGGATGCTGGCATGTTAGAAGTAGGTAAGTCGTAACGACGCGTAGCGTTGTAAATCTGATTTCCAAAGACTCCTTGTCCAAAAATGTTGATATCCCAATTCTTGTAGCGCATATCAATGGTCAAACCAGCCGTCCAGTCCGGAGTTGGGTTACCAATCATTGTGCGGTCATCAGCATCAATAACACCGTCACCATTTACATCAACAAAACGGAAATCGCCGGGCTGGGCCATTGGCTGCAAGGTATCACCTTCTACTCCCGTATGTGAGAACACATCATTCATGTTTTGGAAAATACCGTCTGTTTGGTAACCGTAGAGGTAGCCAATCGGTAGACCTTCAGTTATACGCGTGATTTCTAAGCCTTGTGGGCCCCAACCGGCTCCTGTCAAGTAACCTGCATCATTACCTATCAAGACTACTTCATTTTTGATAAAACTTGTATTCCCACTAATTCCTAGAGAGAAGTCTTTACTGTACGTGCGGTCGTATCCAAACTCAATGTCTATACCTTGATTCAACATAGAACCAACATTAGCCGTTGACGGATCATTACCAATATAATCAGGTAAAGGCGGGCGAGTTTTCATACCGTTGGTACGGCGGTTATACACGTCGAATCCAAGAACCAAATAATCGTAGGCGCGAATCTCAGCACCTAAGTTTAACTGGGCAACACTCTCCCAACGTAAATCTGGGTTAGCAACCTGCGCAGGCGTAGTTCCGTTCACTAAAACTTCATTTGCTCCGAACGTATACGAACGACCACCAATGATGGTTGAGGCATATTCTAAAGATCCAGCAGCATCGCTACCGTTCAATCCATAACCAGCCTTTAACTTGAGGGTATTCACATTATCATATATCCAGAAGTCTTCTTTATGAACGTTCCATCCTGCTGATAATGAAGGGAAATATCCCCAGCGATTATTCTGACCAAATCGAGAAGAGGCGTCACCACGTAGAATTGCAGTTGCAACGTACTTTCCGTCATAATCATAATTTACACGACCGAAGTATGACTCGATAGCATAACGCTCCCAACGACCTCCATATACTTGCTCAGAGATCTCATTACGACCGTAATCGATCGTTGCATCTTGAAAGTCTTGGGTGGGAACATCGCGTTTGTTACCGCCGATGTAACGTCCATTTACCTCCTGAGCACTGTGTCCTAAGAGGTAATTAAGATTGTGCTTGCCAACACTGTGCGAGTAGGTCAATGTGTTATCCCAAATCCAGGTAAAACCTCTATTAAATGAAGAATATACATTGTTTGTGTCCAATAGGTTGGTAGCATTTAAATAATGTGAAGGTGTTAAGCCATCGCTACCCCAAAATGCTAAATCAATCCCCATACTAGAGCGTGCCTTTAATCCAGGAAGGATTTCAAATTCAGCATAGGTGTTGTTTACAATCTTGTCCGCCCATCCCACATTATTGATTATGCTGTACGCAGCAACGGGGTTGACTACCTCTGATGTAACTCTATTCGAGATTCCGAAGATTCCGTTATCATCTCTTACTAGGTTTGATCTAAGCACACCGCCAGAAGAATAAGGCGTACCTGATAAAACCGTTGGATCTGTTTCGTATAAAGGCGTAATGGGGTCAATATTCAAAGCGCGACCCAAGGGTGATCCCCATTCTGTATTTTCAGCTACACCATTGCTTTGGTTGTGTGTGTAAGCTACGTTCCAACCCACTGTGAGACGGTCGTTAACTTTTGTAGTCGTGTTTAGACGAGCTGCAAGTCTTTCATAGTACGATTTGCCTTCAGCAACAATTCCTTCCTGATTGAAAGAACTAACAGAAGCATAGTACGAACCGCGATCTGTTCCGCCGGCAACACTTATATCACTATTCTGAATGATCGCGTTTCTATTGAACACTGCATCTTGCCAATCTGTCCCAACGCCATATTGAGATGGGTTTGAGTAAGGAAGCGCCTGACCTGCCGCTGCGGCCATTTCATTTTGCAAGGTGGCGTATTCTGTTGCATTGAGCACTGGAGTTTTCTTCCAAGGGTTTTGCAGTCCCGTGTAAGAAGTAACTTTTACTTGCATTCCTTTGACCTTCGATCCATTTTTGGTTGTAATGATAATTACACCGTTTGCACCGCGCGCTCCATAAATTGCAGCAGATGCTGCATCTTTAAGAACTTCAATTGTCTCAATGTCATTTGGGTTTAAGAAATCAATCCCTCCACCGATAACTACTCCATCAATGACATACAGCGGGTCCGATCCGTTAATAGAAGACGTCCCTCTAATGCGTATCGTTGCCCCCGCACCAGGTTGTCCTGAGCTTTGAACGACGCTGACTCCGGAAGTACGGCCTTGAAGCGCAGTTTCAACACGTGGCAGCTGCAAATCTTCAAGATCTTCGCTTTTAACACTTGAAATAGCGCCAGTAACATTGGATTTTTTCTGAGTACCGAAACCAACTACAACTACTTCATCGAGCGTAGCACCAGCTTGGTCATATTTTAGTTTTACAGTAATCTCCTTGGACGCGCCAAATTCAATATTCTGAGAGAGATAGCCCACAAAGGACACTCTTGCTGTTGAACCCTGAGCCACATCAAGGGTCCATCTACCCTCTATATCTGTCATTGCAGATTTCTGTCCTGCCTTGATAACTGCACCGGGAAGAGGTGAGTTGTCCGTAGCATCCAGAACAACGCCTCTATACTGGGCGCCCAACTGCGCTGAGAATCCTATCGTGAATAGGAACAATAGAGACGCGATGAAATGTTTTCGTTTAGTCATTTTGTCGAGTTGTTTTAAAGATAAAGTGTATTTGGTACACTCAAAGATGCTTAACTGTATGTCGAAACACAAACCTTAGCGCCGGACAAATGCCGGACATTTGCATAAACCGCCCTGTTATTATAGGTTTAACAGCGCTCAAAGCGGTTGCCTACACAAGGATTAAGCGTCTAACAAATCGTCAATATCGCGACGGTCCTTTTTTGTAGGGCGTCCTAGTCCTTTTTGACGACTGACATTACGCGCTAAGCGTAGAAACGCCATTTTATCGAGCTCTACCTGAGGGGTTTTGTTTTCGATAAGGTCCGCAACAAATTTCGCGCTAACCCGACTTTTAGGCAATGCTTTGATTTGGAAGACTTCATCATAGCCGTGACGTTTTAAGGTGAAAACATCTCCCTCTTTGACTTCGCGTGAAGGTTTAACGGAATTTTCATCCATGAAAACACGATTGCTGCGCACCTGCTCACCGGCTAAGGTGCGGGTTTTGAACAATCGGACACACCACAAGAATTTGTCTATACGCATGGCTACAAAATTGCACGTTTTCCACTAATTTCAAGCCTTCAAGATTAAAAATGATCGCATGAAGAAATCAGCACTCCTCGGGGCATTTATCTTTAGTACGTTATTTGCCTGTCAAAACGCAGACGAAGCGGCAACCGCGACCCCGGAAGAAAGCACTCAGGTTATGAATCACTCAGCAAAAGGCTACCAATTATACACCGTGCGTGAAGCACTTACCGGGGCGGACTCCATCTCAGCTACCCTGCGGGCTACGCGCGAAATGGGTTATGAAAAAGTGGAGAGCTTTGGCTATATGGAAGGCAGTTTTTTAGGCCTTAGCACCACAGATTTTAAAAAGGCAATTACAGATGCGGAGCTTAAAAGTCCATCTGGACACTATATGCCTCCAGAATTGGCCAGTGAGACGATGGGAACCATCGATCCAGCGTCCATTGATGCGTTTTTAGATGCTGCAGAGGCGCTTGAACAAAAATGGGTCATTATACCCTGGATGAACGAAGCATGGAGAAATAAAGAAGGGTACGATCATTTGATTGAATACCTTATCCAGCTGGGAGAAGCTGCAGCAAAACGCGGTATGGTAGCGGGCTGGCACAACCATGATTTCGAATTTACACCTTTAGTAGCGAATGATCCGAACGCGCCCTTTGCGTACGAATACCTTTTAAATGCCTTAGAAAGAAGCAACGTGATCTTTGAAATGGACATACACTGGGTGGCCTATGCTGGACAAAATCCTGTTGAATGGATGGCGAACTATCCGGGCCGATTCCCTTTGTGGCATGTGAAAGACTTTGCAGCGGATACCGCAACGCAAGTACCTGTTGGTCAAGGTGTACTGGACTGGGCGGAAATATTCGCTATGGCTGAAACTGCTGGGCTGCAACATTACTTTATCGAACAAGATTTCTGTGCCGCGGACAAAAGCGTTCAATGCCTTCAAGAAAGTATTGATTGGGCCAACCAACAGCCCTTCATGGATTAAACTAAACCGCTCAAGCAGCGTTAACACAACAACGAATTCAAAAGACCTATGTACGGAGGATTAAAGGACCATTTGACCACACAACTCGAGGAAATAACGGACGCTGGATTATTTAAGCGCGAACGAATTATTACGACGCCACAGGACGCTGTGATTAAGACCACGGAAGGCGAAGAAGTGCTCAATTTCTGCGCAAACAACTACCTAGGATTGAGCTCGCACCCGCGCGTGTTGGCGGCGGCCCAGAAGACATTAGAAACACACGGTTTCGGCATGTCATCGGTACGCTTTATTTGCGGTACCCAGGATATTCATAAGGAGTTAGAGGCCAAGCTTGCGGAGTTTTTACACTGCGAAGACACCATTCTCTACGCAGCGGCTTTTGATGCCAATGGCGGCGTATTTGAACCGCTTCTAACCGCGGAAGATGCCATCATTTCGGACAGTTTAAATCACGCGTCTATTATCGATGGGGTCCGCCTTTGTAAAGCACAGCGGTACCGTTACGCAAATAACGATATGGCAGATTTAGAAGTGCAATTGAAAGCTGCTGAAGGTGCCCGATTCAAAATTATTGTGACCGACGGTGTGTTTTCTATGGACGGTTATGTGGCACAATTGGACAAAATTTGTGATTTGGCAGACCAATACGATGCGCTCGTGATGGTCGATGAATGCCACGCCACTGGATTTATAGGCAAGACCGGAAGAGGGACGGTAGAATTGAAAAACGTGCTGGGCCGCGTGGATATTATCACCGGAACTTTGGGCAAAGCTTTGGGCGGCGCCATGGGGGGTTTTACCTCTGGCCGCAAAGAGATCATTGAGATGCTGCGTCAAAAATCGCGTCCCTATTTATTCTCGAATTCGCTAGCACCCGCGATTGTTGGTGCATCCATAGAAGTGTTGAACCTTTTAGGTGAAACTACCGCACTCCGGGACCAATTAGAATGGAACGTCAACTACTTTAAAGACGGCATGAAAGCGGCTGGATTTGACTATAAGGACGGCGAAAGTGCCATTGTACCTATTATGCTCTACGATGCTGCACTCAGCCAAAATTTTGCGGACCGATTACTCGCGGAAGGCATCTATGTGATCGGGTTCTTTTACCCTGTCGTACCGCAAGGCCAGGCAAGAATTAGAGTTCAGTTGAGTGCTGCGCATACCCAAGCACATCTCGACAAAGCCATCGCCGCTTTTACAAAAGTGGGTAATGAACTCGGGGTACTGAGCTAATTGATCCACATTTAACAACACTTTATCGAGGTTATACGTAGCTAAAAGCGCTTATCTGCAGCCGTAGCGTTACTTTTGTTCCTCATTAGAACTACAGCACATGCTTATTCAGATTTTACAGTTCGTCTTAGGACTCTCTATATTGATCGTACTTCACGAGTTTGGCCATTATCTCCCGGCCCGTTACTTCGGTGTACGCGTCACGAAATTCTACCTCTTTTTCGACTACAAGTTTTCATTGTTGAAGAAGAAGATTGGGGAAACGGAATGGGGAATTGGTTGGATTCCATTGGGCGGCTATGTAAAAATTGAAGGCATGGTGGACGAAAGCATGGATACCGAAAACCTCAGCGAAGAGCCAGAGGAATGGGAGTTTAGAGCAAAACCAGCCTGGCAACGTGTGATCATCCTTACCGGCGGCGTCATCATGAATTTTATTACCGCTTATTTCATTTATGTCTTCTTATTGATGTCCTACGGGAAAGACTATTTACCAAACGAGAGTTTGGTCAACGGCATCTGGACAAACGAAATGGGACTCTCCATGGGATTGGAGCACGGGGATAAAATTGTGAGTATCGGAGATATGGTCCCCGAAAGCTACCGTGAAATTCCAATGGAGATTCTATTAAGCCAAGAAGAAGATATCGTCGTGGAGCGCGCGGGTAATCTAGTTACCGTACCCATCACCATGGAAGCTATCGAAGATATGATCAGCAACAAAAAATTTGTTGGGTTGATCAAACCCCGTATGCCCTATGTCATAGGCGCATTTGGCGAGGTTAGTGCCGGTGCCGATGCAGGACTTGCCGTGGGTGATAGCATCGTCGGTCTTAACGGTCAGGAGCTGCTGTTTTTTGACCAGTATAAAGAAGCCTTACCAGAATTCGTAGGACAAGAGATTGTACTTTCTGTGTACCGTGAAGGCCAATTGGACAGTGTTAAAATGACCGTCCCTGAATCTGGTCAGATTGGTGTTTACAATACTGGCGAGGTCTTTAAATACTACGAAATCAAGAACAAAGCGTACACCTTTGCTGAAGCCTTGGGCGGCGCTGGTGGCGAGGTCCAGAATAAATTAATGAGCTATATCCGTCAATTCAAGCTCATCTTCAACCCTAAAACAGAGGCGTACAAAGAGGTTGGCGGTTTCTTGACTATTTTAAAACAATACGACCAAGCCTGGAATTGGCGTCATTTCTGGGAATTCACTGCATTTTTAAGCATCATGCTCGGATTCTTAAACATCCTCCCTATTCCCGCATTAGACGGTGGGCATGTGATTTTCACAGTAATCGAATGGGTATCGGGTAGAAAACCATCCATCAAAGTGCTGGAATATGCACAAATGGTTGGATTCTTCTTACTTCTCGCACTACTCATTTTCGCAAATGGGAACGACATAATGAAGGCCGTTGTAGGCGGGTAATCCTATGGATTTAAGCAGTACCATATACACGCATCTCGGTCAGGTCAACGATCCTGAGATTCCGGTACTGAGCCTTCACGATATGGGGATTTTACGTGGGGTAAACGTGCTCCCTGAGACGGACGAACGTCATGCGCAGGCGCTTGAAAGCTTTCGTACGAGCCATCCCGATGCCCCAAATGAACATGCCGATCATGTCTATGAGATTGTCATCAGCCCAACCTACGTAGGCTGCCCAGCAATGGACCGCATGTCGCAGGATATTGAAGAAGCGATGTTTGTGCGCCAATTGCCCTTCGCCATCACCCAACAACTCCAACCTTCCTGGACCACCGAATGGATTTCGGAAGAAGGAAGAAAAAAAATGGAAGCTTACGGCATTGCACCCCCTGTATCTGGGTCAGCTGATAAAAGAGCCCTCTTTGCGGAGGCACCGAAAGTACGCTGTCCCAAATGCAAAGACCAAGATACCCGAATGCTCAGTTTACACGGCAGTACGGCTTGCAAAAGCCAGTACGTCTGTAACAGTTGTTTAGAGCCGTTCGAATACTTTAAGTGTTTGTAGAAACGGCCGAGGACAAATGCGCTCCATGTCCTAACTTTGAGGAGCCCAAACACAGACTCATGTCAAAAAAGACCACTATTCCGTTCGAAAAAGCGTTTAAGCTCATGGCCACGGCCAAGAGTATGACCGAGCTGTATGAGCGGGAAAAGGATACGACATCAAAATATGTTCACGCGACGAGCCGTGGCCACGAATCGGCCCAGCTTGCGCTTGCCCTTCATCTAGAAGCAAGAGATTACGTTGCCCCGTATTACAGAGACGACAGTTTGCTGTTGGGAATCGGCATGACACCTAAAGATTTAATGCTGCAATTGCTCGCTAAGGTGGACGATCCTTTCTCAGGAGGGCGCACGTACTACAGCCACCCGAGTCTTAACGATACGGACAAACCGAAAATTCCGCACCAGAGTTCTGCCACTGGAATGCAAGCCATTCCTACAGCCGGTGTAGCTATGGGGATTCAATACCGCGAGCAACAGGGGCTGGCCACTAAGGAGGAATTGGGCGGGATCGCCGTCTGTAGTATCGGCGACAGTGCCATGACGGAAGGTGAGATTTCAGAAGCGCTACACATGGCTGCTTTGAAGCAGTTCCCGCTACTCATGTTCGTTCAGGACAACGGCTGGGACATTAGTGCAAATCGTGCAGAAGTACACCACAGCAATGCGGTAGAATACGCAAAAGGCTTTACCGGCATTGAAGCAGTTGATATAGACGGAACCAACTTTGAAGAAGCGTATAAAAAATTAGGTACGATCATCAAGACGATGCGCAAAGAGCGTCGTCCGTTCTTAGTTCGCATGGATGTCCCGCTGCTGAACCACCATACTTCTGGTGTGCGAAAGGAATGGTACCGCGACGATCTAGAGGAAGCGGCGAAACGCGACCCCTATCCTATTTTGAAGGCGCAATGTTTAAAGGCCGGAGTGAGCGAAAAGGAATTGGACCAGTGGGAAGCCGAAGCGGGCCAATTCGTTCAAGCCCAGTTCGAAAGCGCCTTATCCATGCCGGATCCGCAACCCGCAGACCTCTTTACCCATGATTTCGCGCCAACTCCCATTACTGAGGAACGCGGCGAGCGTGCACCAAAAGGTGCTGAGCCTACGGTAATGGTAGATGCTGCATTGTTTGCTATCAAAGAACTTATGGCAGCGCATCCAGAAGCATTACTGTATGGACAAGACGTAGGTGGAAGATTGGGTGGTGTATTCCGTGAAGCTGCCACACTTGCGCAGAAATTTGGTGACGAGCGTGTTTTCAATACACCCATTCAAGAAGCATTTATCATAGGCTCTACGGTCGGTATGTCGGCTACTGGACTGAAACCGTTCGTAGAAGTTCAATTCGCAGATTACCTCTGGCCGGGCATGAACCAACTGTTCACTGAAGTCAGTCGCAGCTACTACCTCAGTAACGGAAAATGGCCCGTTAGTGCCGTCATCCGCGTCCCGATCGGAGCTTATGGCTCCGGTGGCCCCTTCCACAGTTCTTCTATTGAAACTGCCGTGACGAGCATTCGCGGTATTAAAATTGCCTACCCGTCGACCGGGGCAGATCTCAAAGGCCTGATGAAATCGGCTTTTTATGATCCCAATCCAGTTGTGATTTTTGAACATAAAGGTTTGTATTGGAGCAAGATACCCGGTACAGAAGGCGCCAAAACTCCCGAGCCAGACGAAGATTATGTCATTCCTTTTGGAAAGGCGCGCATGGCGTTAGAGGCAGATGCTACAGCAGTGACAGAAGGCGATGCGGCCCTGGTTGTTACTTACGGCATGGGCGTTTATTGGGCACAGAAGGCTGCGAAAGCTTTCCCAGGACGCGTCAGCATATTAGACTTACGTACCCTCGCACCGTGGGACCGCACTGAAGTCATGGCTCAAGCAAAATCGCACGGCCGCGCATTAGTTCTAACGGAAGAATGCAGTAGTCCAAGTTTTGCGCAAAGTGTGCAAGGTGCCATTGCTGAAGAATGCTTCGAGTTTTTAGACGCGCCTGTTCAGCTTTTGGGTGCGGAGAACTTGCCCGCCATACCATTGAACACCACCTTAGAACAAACCATGCTTCCCAACGCGGAAAAAGTGGAAGATGCGTTGCGCAGTTTGCTCGCGTATTGATAGGGACCAATTCAGTAAAAATGGGTACTTTAGTCGCTCAAAATCAGTAGTGATGAACACAGTATTTCTAGGGATCATGGGTCCCAACCAAATGATTCTCATCCTTGTGGTGGTTCTGTTGCTTTTCGGAGGCCGCAAAATCCCGGAATTAATGCGTGGTTTAGGTCGCGGTGTTAAAGAATTTAAGGACGGCGTTGCCGACGAAGAATCACAGGACGACTCGAAAGAGTAAACCCATCCCAACATAGCGCATATGAGTACCACGGCCCAGGCGGTTGAACAGTTTTTGGCAAAAATTGACCAAACGAAAGACCTCAACATTTTTCTAGAAGTTTGGGCAGATGAAGCGCGTGCTCAAGCCGCAGAAGTCGATGAAAAAATTGCTGCAGGAACGGCAGGTTCCCTTGCGGGAATGGTCATTGCGCTAAAAGACAATATCTGCTACCGTGGGCACAATGTCAGTGCCGCATCAAAAATCTTAGAAGGTTTCGAAAGCCAATTTTCAGCTACGGCTGTGGAGCGTTTGCTTGCCGCAGATGCTGTGTTTATTGGCCGCACCAACTGTGATGAATTTGCCATGGGATCAGGGAATGAAAATTCTGCCTTTGGACCAACTAAAAATCCACACGATCCTACAAAAGTACCCGGCGGTTCCTCAGGTGGCTCTGCTGCTGCAGTTGCAGCTGGTCTTTGCCATGCTGCATTAGGATCTGATACCGGTGGATCTATTCGCCAGCCAGCAAGTTTTACGGGAACCGTTGGCTTCAAGCCTTCCTACGGCCGCGTTAGTCGCCATGGGTTGATTGCTTATGCCAGCAGTTTTGACCAGATTGGCCCGTTCACCACTTCAGTGAAAGACGCGGCTCGCATCATGGAAGTCATTGCTGGACCGGATGCTTTTGACGCCACGGCGATGCAAGAGCCATTAACTCCCGTGACGAAGGGCCAGCCCAAAAAAGTGGCGTACCTAAAAACCGCAGTGGACAACCCTGCAGTAGACGAAGGCGTTCGCAAGGCATTTATGGCGCAGCTCGAACTGCTTGAAAACGCAGGGGTAGTCGTTGAGCCGGTAGAGCTAGAACTCTTGAATACGCTGGTCCCTATTTACTACATCATCACCACGGCTGAAGCCAGTTCCAACCTCGCAAGGTTTGACGGGGTTCATGCAGGTTACCGCCACCCAGAAAGCACGGATCTTGAGAGCGTTTATAAACTCAGCCGCAGCGCAGGATTTGGTAAAGAAGTACAACGCCGTATTATGTTGGGGACCTTCGTATTGAGCTCCGGATATTACGATTCATTCTTTGGCAAGGCACAATCGGCCCGTCGTTTGGTTCAAGAGTGGACAGACAAAACACTCGAAGAATACGACGCCATTTTATGCCCTACCTCACCTACGACAGCATTTGAGATTGGACGAGAGGTCAGCGACCCCACGGTGAACTATTTAGAAGATATTTTTACAGTACAAGCAAATATTGCAGGCGTTCCTGCCGTTAGTATTCCTATGGGCGTCCACGCTAACGGACTTCCGATGGGTCTACAACTCATGGGGAAAAACGGTGCGGATTTGGACGTATTGGCCATGGCCGATTGGATCCAAAACCACTAACAATGCGCACTACAACTGCCTTACTTTTTACCTTCATTTTTGCATCCGCCTTTTCCCAGGCTGCTGATACAACTGCCCTTTCCGGGGATACGACTGCAGCTTCTTCTGACCGCGCCACTGTTTTAGACAGTGCGGCTTTATGGGCCCTGGATGCGCGACTTGAAAAATTGGATTCTGAGCACGTTTTTCGCACTGCTGCGCAGATTAAGGCCATTGATACCGTACATCCGCTTCCGCTGACGGACAGCATCTTTGAGCACTACATGGCCGAATTGGACCAGCGTACCCCGTTTGAGATGACCTACAATCCCATCGTTCGTAAATACATCGAGCGCTACCTCAAATACGGAACTGCGCGGTTAAGTCGCATGATGGCCCATGGTCAATATTACTTTCCCATGTTCGAGGAGCACCTCGACAAATACGACATGCCACTCGAGATTAAATACCTCGCCGTTGTGGAAAGCGCATTAAATCCTAAAGCGCGTTCGTACGTGGGCGCAACTGGTTTATGGCAATTCATGTACAGTACAGGAAAAATGTACGACCTCAAGGTGAACAGCTACGTTGATGACCGTAACGATCCATTAAAAAGTACCGAAGCCGCGTGCCAATACATGCTTAAGATGTATGACGTTTTTGAAGATTGGAACCTCGTTTTAGCTGCATATAATAGTGGTCCGGGAAATGTCCGCAAAGCCATTCGTCGCAGCGGTGGAAAAACATCCTACTGGGAAATACGTCCATTTTTACCACGTGAAACTTCTGCCTATGTGCCTTTGTTCATTGCGGCGACCTACGCGATGGAGTACGGTCATATGTACGGAATAGGACCCGCAGATATTCCCGCTTACTACATTGAAACCGATACGGTACGCATAACCAATCAGTTGCATTTTCAGCAAGTGGAGCAACAGCTCGGCGTTGAACCGGACCTGTTAGAATTCTTAAATCCACAGTACAGATACAAGATTATTCCGGTGGTCGATGGCGCCGATTATTTCATTACCCTACCAAAGGAAAGTGCAGTGGCGTTTAGAGCACAGCAAGATTCTATATACACGGTTGCTGCTAGCTATTTTGAGTCACGCGCCAGTACGATGCCCGAATTCACACAAATGAACGAACGGACCACGCACCGTGTAAAGAGCGGTGAAACCTTAGGGCACATCGCTGGTAAATACGGCGTAGGTGTAAGTGAAATAAAACGGTGGAACGGGTTGACTTCAGATATGATTCGCGTGGGGCAACGTATTGTCGTTTACCCACGCCGCATCTAATCCATTATCCCAAAAGGCTTTTGGTCTACTTTTTGCCTACTTTCAAGTACTAATTCCTGCATTATGTTACGCAACAGCGCTTTAGCCACATTTATTGTTACCGTTTCACTTTCACTCGTCGTCTTTAGCGGATGTACGGAGAAAAACGCAGACGGAACGACGAAAAAGAAAGAGCGCATTCTACCTCCCTCAAGCGGCACGCACAGTGAGCTTTTGCTTGTTATGCCGGACGAACTTTGGGAAGGTGCGCCGGGAGAACAGTTTAGAGAATGGTACCTAGCAGATGTAGAAGGGTTGCCGCAAGCGGAGGCCTATTTTGATGCCTCGCGCGTGGAGCCTCAAGAGGTCAATAAGATTTTACAAAAAACCAAGAGCATACTCTGGGTTGAAAAAAGCGATACTGCTTTTGTGAAAATGCAGAAAGATTTGTGGGCGCGCCCGCAACGGATCGTTCGTATAACAGCGCCAAGCGAAGAAGCTATAGCGAAGTCCATAAAAGAAAGTGCAAAGCAATTGATGGACGCTTTTAAGGAGCATGATATGAGTGTGATTCAAGGTCGGTTGAAGAAATCGGCTTACGCATATACCCATGAGAATTTGAAAGATATCGGCATCAAAAGCATGCTGCTCCATCAAGGTTTTGACCCCACATTGGACAAAGAGGATCTGAAGATTTTCGCAACGAAGACTGTGAAGACCATTCAGTATGTTATCGTGAGTGAACGCCCCATGTCCGAAGGTCTGGTAAGTGTTGATGCGATTATTGCGCACCGCGACAGCATCGGAAAAAACTATTTTGAGGGCACCTACGAAGGGTCGTATATGTCTACGGAATTGATGATTCCGCCCAGCATTGAGAATACAGAAATCAGCGGGATGTTTGCCATTGAAACGCGCGGATTGTGGCGAATGAATGGCGATTTCATGGGTGGCCCGTTTTTATCCTACACCATTTACGACGAGAAAAACGACCGCATTTTGACCATTGAAAGCCTACTCTACGGACCTACTGCCAAGAAGCGAAATGTGGTGTTAGAAATGGAGGCAATGATGCGTTCCATTAAGTTGTAGCAAAGCCGCCTATACTGTACCTTGGGGAGACAAACCCAAAGAAGCATGTTACAAGTAGCTACAAGAGAAGGTGTATTGACCATCACCTTTGATCGTCCCGACAAATTCAACGCATTTAACCGCGAACTCGCCATGGGTGTGCAGGAGGCATTGCGCCTTGCTGCAACAGATGTGAAGGTTCGTTGCGTTGTGATTACTGGAGCGGGTAAGGCCTTTTGTGCCGGTCAAGATCTAGGTGAAGCCATCGCTGAAGACGGCCCCACATTGCGCGATATCGTTGCGAAGCATTACAATCCCATCATTAAAGCCATTAGAGAATTGCCTAAACCGGTCATTGCTGCAGTAAATGGCGTAGCTGCCGGGGCAGGCGCAAATATTGCGCTAGCGTGCGATATAGTCATCGCCCATGAGAAGGCAAGTTTTGTACAAGCCTTTAGTAAAATTGGCCTTATACCAGATAGCGGGGGTACGTTTACTTTACCCAGGTTGGTAGGATTCCAACACGCCAGTGCGCTGATGATGACAGGCGACAAGGTACCTGCTGCTCAAGCGCAGCGGATGGGAATGGTATACCAAGTGTTTCCTGAAGAGGACTATGAAGGAGAAGTTGCAGCATTAGCATTGCGAATGGCTCAGATGCCTACGAAAGGATTGGCACTGACTAAGCGTGCATTGAATGCAGCAGCAACGAACGATCTCAACACCCAATTGGACCTTGAAGAAGCGTTGCAAACGAAGGCGGGAAAAACATACGATTTTAACGAAGGTGTACAGGCATTTTTAGAAAAACGCGCACCGGATTTTAAAGGAGAATAAAATGAAAGTAGCTGTATTAGGTGCAGGTGCCATGGGCACTGGGATTGGACAGATTGCCGCACAGAATGGGTGTGACGTCGTGTATTACGACAGTTTCCCTGGTGCCACAGACCGCAGTAAAGCTTCAATAGAAAAAATCTTTGGCCGACTGGTCGAGAAAAGTAAAATCACTTCAGACCAAAAAGAAGAAATGCTAGGCCGCATGCAATGGAGTGCAGATTTAGAGGCCGTTACAGGTGCGGATCTTGTGGTTGAAGCCGTGATTGAAGACCTCGACGTGAAAAAAGCGTTGTTCGCTCAGGTGGAGCCATTACTCCGTTCAGATGCTTGGCTATGTACGAACACCTCGAGCTTAAGTATTGCTGCCCTTTCGAGCGGGTTAACACATCCAGAACGTTTCGGCGGGTTGCACTTTTTCAACCCTGCGCCGCTGATGCCCTTAGTAGAGATAGTGCCTGGCGTAAAGACCGGCGAAGAGTTTAGCGAGACCATGGAAGTCCTGATGAACGACTGGGGCAAAGTGCCCGTAATGGCGAAAGACACCCCAGGATTCATTGTCAATAAGGTGGCACGACCGTTCTACAGCGAGGCCATTAAACTCTACGAAGAAGGAGTGGCAAGTGTGGCGGAGATTGATGCCGCAATAAAGAGCATTGGCTTTAGAATGGGACCTTTCGAACTGACAGATTTGATCGGTCACGACGTCAATTATACCGTTACTGAGACCGTTTGGGGCCAATTCTTTTACGATCCACGCTTCCGTCCTTCCATCACCCAAAAACGCTTAAAAGAAGCTGGATTGCTTGGTCGCAAGACAGGACGAGGCTTTTACAATTATGCCTCCGGAATGGATGCAGCCGTGGTCGCCCAAGAAGCCGCGGAGATTGACCCGCTATTGAGTGAAAAGATCGTAGAGCGCATCTTGTGTATGATCATCAACGAAGCCCTGGACGCCGTGTGGCAAGGCATTGCAGATCCAGAGAACGTAGACCTGGCCATGACCAAAGGTGTGAACTACCCAAAAGGACCTATTCAATGGGGCCGTGAGATGGGATGGGACCAAGTTTTAGATACTTTGAAACGCTGTCACAAGCATTATGGCGACGACCGCTACCGCCCATGTCCGCTGCTGCGCCACCTGAATTCAGGCAACGCCGAACTGGGCGAAGGACAGCTTACTGATAATTTTATGGTCTAATAGCATGACCAAACCTAGCGACGAACTACTCAAGCGCGCCTATGCGCAGGATGCTTCCATCTACCAGGAAACACCACAGGACGTTGCTTTTCCTGCCTCCGCAGAAGAGGTGGTCGCACTGGTCAGATCCGGTAAGCCACTGATCCCTCGCGCCGCAGGAACCTCCCTCGCGGGCCAAGTCGTGGGCGGTGGTACGGTCCTGGATACCGGAAGGCACATGAACGCAATTCTCCACATCAACGTAGAGGAGCGATGGGCAGAGGTACAACCCGGCGTGGTACGTGATGAACTCAACCACCACTTAAAGAAACATGGGCTGTTTTTCGGTCCCAACACCTCCACCTCCAACCGCTGTATGATGGGCGGCATGGTCGGGAATAATAGCTCCGGCTCTACCTCTATTTCGTACGGAACCACACGCGAAAAACTACTTGGCCTTGAGGTGGTAACCGTAGATGGTGTCCTGCGTTCGCTGGGCACAATCAACTCTGAAGGGGTACAAGAAATTCCTGAAGCCGTTGAACTATGGCTCGAACAGTGGGCTGAAGCTTGGGCTGAAGAGAACCTTGCCACACATTTTCCAGATCCAAGCATTCACAGGCGCAACACCGGCTATGCCATTGATTTGATTGGTGCAGACCCGGAAGCGCTGCTGCAAGTGCTGTGCGGCTCGGAAGGGACGCTGGGTATTACTACGAAAATTCGATTGAAATTGGACCCGTTGCCTCCTACACATGTTGCCGTTGCTGCGTTGCATTTCCAAAGTATGGATGATGCCATGGGAGCAACACCGAGGCTGATGACGCAGCGCCCTTACCAGTTGGAGTTGATGGATCGCATTATTCTCGAATGTACGCGTGAGAGCAAAGAATATTCCAGCTACCGCAATTTCGTTCAGGGCGATCCTGCGGCTATTTTATTGGTGGAGGTTCGTGGGGAAAGCGAGACAGAATTGGCTGAAAATCTCGCGGCATTACCTACAGATTCTAGCTACGCTAAGGCGGAATTATTTGGTGACGAAAGCGAGCAGGTGTGGAAACTCCGTGCGGCAGGATTGGGACTGTTATCAAACGTTCCTGGCGATGCGAAACCCGTGGCGTGTATTGAAGATACTGCCGTTCGCGTGGATGTGCTGCAAGATTATATCCGTGAGTTTGATGCGCTGATGCAGCGCTTTGGTCAAGAGAGTGTGTACTATGCCCACGCCGGTGCGGGGGAATTGCACCTCCGCCCTATTCTTAATCTAAAGACTTCTGAAGGGGTCCGATTATTATACGAAATCAGTAAAGCCAGCACCGCGCTCGTCAAAAAATACGGCGGTTCGCTCTCTGGCGAGCATGGCGACGGTCGAGTACGTGCCGCTTTCATCAAAGACTTTTACGGTCCTGAGGTCTATCCTTGGATGGAAAGTTTCAAAAAGGCTTGGGATCCTGATAACCGACTCAACCCGGGCAAGATTGTGGGCGCCAAACCCATGAACGAAGATTTGCGCTATGAGGTAGATCGAGAGGAGCCCGTTTTAGATACCCAGTTTCCCTTCAGCGAAGAGGGCGGATTCTTACGTGCCGTAGAGAA